>PJUD01000024.1_pt1 | contig 261652 bp, 222 predicted proteins | sample 1512341 | NCBI WGS metagenome assembly PJUD01 (sample SAMN08177675, study PRJNA422409) | Feces metagenome, whole genome shotgun sequencing project. | isolation source: Chicken feces (3) enriched on wood chips: beechwood xylan treatment | host: Gallus gallus | place: USA: Madison | collected...
AGCGTGACCCCGAGAAATCCGAGCAACGCAGGTTACCCGGCTGTAAGCCGGGGCGGGGATATCCGGGTCGCCTTTTCTCTGGTTACTCTCTTTTGGCGAAGCAAAAGAGAGTGACTCGCCATCCAGGCGAAACAAGAACTCTCGCAACCTGAGCTATGGGTCAAGTCCAGCTAACCTCCCCCAACAGCGGATGCAGCAGACACAAAAAAGGGCAAGCCCAAGCTTGCCCTTACCTTGCCAAAACCCTACTTAAGCAGACTTACGACGACGTGCAACCACGCCCAATGCCGCCAAGCCCAGACCCAGCATAGCGTAGCTGCTAGGCTCAGGAACCGCAGCCACAAACTTCACTTCACTCAGGCCAACCCATGGCCATTGCTGGTCATAGTTAGTGAGAATATCGAAACGCACATAACGTGCACTGGCGGAGAAATCCACCACTTGCGCAGCAATATCACCACCATTAGAGCGTGTCAGGGTGCGCAGATCACCAACGGTTGTGAAATTCACACCGTCATTGGAAACCTGGATGTAGAAATCCTTGAGGCCGCGGTTGTAATCGATATCAGAGTTGTATTGCCATACCAGCGCACTGCCGAGGTTGTATTGCTGACCGAGATCAAAAGTCAGTTGCGCTGTGGTATCAACCGGGTAAGTACCTTCCTTGATCCACATATCGGACCAGTTACCGCCGTGCAGGTCACCATTCAGACCGGAGTTGTTGATCAGGTTATCAGCAGACACTGTGAAATGTGAGCTGGAAGCAACAGCGCTTACTGGCGTTACAGTGTTGGCTGGCAGTGCAGCTTGGGCTTGCAATGCAGTCATGGCCAAACTAGCCAGTGCAATTTTGGAGATGAAGTTCATGATAGTCCTTTGTGATTCTTTCAAATTAATGCACGCATAAGTGCCAGATGCGGTGGCTCAAGACGACCACCCAACATATTCCCGGCATCGGTGCTGCAGTTGCCAGGGCGACGCCAGCTTAAGTCAGTGAAATGTAAGTTTGATGCCAGCGCCCTAGTCTCATAGGCTCATGCTCATGCATTTATTCCCTGCCAAGCCTTGCCCTACATGGCTCAAGCCCGGCAGTGAGGATATGCTCCTTAAAGAAAACAGCATAAAAGCGCCATAATTTCGCAACATTGTTGCGCAATCGTGTTGCATTTCCTTATAATCCAGCTATCCATTTCTGCGATCTGACGTTTTGCTCCCTGCCCCCGCTGTCTTCTTTACCTCTGCAACTTAAGCAGAGCAAAGCATGACACGGCGTGCTTTTTGCTAATTCAATATTCCATCAACCTGGCTCGCTATGACCACCACCCTCGCCATGACCAACACGCCTTCCCTTACGCAAGAACCACGCAACCCTGATTTATCGCCGCCACGTTATGCATCGCGCCTGAGCAGTGGGCTGGCTTTGCTGTTTATGGCTTACGTAGCACCAGGATGGGCTGATGATCTGCAAGGCAGCGTAGATGAAATCACGGTCAAGGCCAAAAGCACACATAGCAAGGCGGATGCGTATTATCAAAAAGACGCAGGGGCCGCGACCCGCACCAACACACCAGCCATGGAAACCTCGCAGGCGGTGAATATTCTCTCGCGCCAGGTGCTGGATGACATACACGCCACCCGTCTGGATGACACGCTGGAGCTAGTGAGTGGTGTCAGCCGACAAAATAACTTTGGTGGGCTGTGGGACAATTTTGCCATTCGCGGCTTTGCTGGCCATGACAACACCGGGCCTGCCATGTTGCGCAATGGTTTTTCCGGCAATCGCGGCTTTAACCCACCCAGAGACACCGCCAATACCGAGCGTGTGGAATTCCTCAAAGGCCCAGCCGCCGCACTGTATGGCAATAGCGAGCCTGGCGGCACGCTGAATGTGGTCACCAAAAAGCCACAATTCAAAGTCAGCAATAGCGCGGAAGTCTATGCAGGCAGTTATGACACTTACCGTAGTGTGATTGATTCTACTGGCCCGCTTTCTGAGAACCTGGCTTATCGTTTGATAGTCGCGGCAGAAGACAAAGGCAGCTTTAGGGACTATGTGGACAGTGAGCGACTGCTCTTGGCGCCTTCCCTGACCTGGCTGATTTCCCCCTCCACCACATTGAATTACGAGCTGGAATATCTCAAGCACCGCACCCCGCTGGATAGAGGCATTGCCCTACGCGATAGCAATGGCAGGCGTTTGCACAATATTCACCGCAATCGTTTTCTTGGCGACCCTGACGCAGGCGACACCACAATGGAAGCCTTTACTCACCAGCTCAGCCTGGAGCATGAGTTTTCCGAGCGCTGGCGTGGCCGCGTGGGAGTGGCGTACAAGCTCAACCGTACCGATGGCGATGCACTAGAAACGCGGCCTGGCTTCAGCTTTATCAGCCCTGCTGGTGACGTCAGGCGACGCTTACGCCAGCGCGATCTTGATTCTAACGATTTGAATCTACTGGCCGAACTCAATGGCCAGTTTGACACCGCAGGTTTGCAGCACGACTTACTGATTGGCATGGAGGCATACCGCTTCGAAAACCAGCAATGGCTGGGTAACAACAATGGCGTGGGCAATGCACTCAGCATTAACCAATACTCTCCGCGCTATCATATTGCCTTGCCTAGCAGCTTCACCGTTGCCAGCAACTTCCGCGAGCAACAGACTAATATTGCCCTGTTTTTGCAGGATCAACTCAGCCTGGATGAGCACTGGAAACTCATGACAGGTGTGCGCCTGGAATCCTATCGCCAGGAGCTGCATAACCGCCTCAACAACAGCATCACCCGCCAGGATCACAGCGTGCTGTCGCCGCGTCTGGGCCTGACTTATGTGGTCAACCCCACCCTCTCGCTCTACACCTCGTTCAGCCGCTCATTCAGGCCGAATGCAGGGACTGCAGGAGGCAACCAGTTTGGGCTTGATGCCAGCGGCGATGCCTTCGACCCTGAACGTGGCCGCGCCTGGGAAAGTGGCATTAAATACCAGGCCCCAGACCAGCGGCTGGGTGCCACGCTGGCAGTGTTTGATATCACCAAAACCAATGTGCTGACCAACAACCCCAGCCAGCCGGATTTCAGTATTGCCGCGGGTGAAGTACGCAGTCGTGGCATTGAGTTCGACCTCAGCGGTCAATTGAGTGAGCGCATACGGCTGATTGGCAGCTATACCTTTACCGATGCTTACCTGGGCAAGGATCTCCAACTCAGCCCTATCCCTGGCTTATTGCCGAATGGCATTGTCAGCGCAGGCTCGCGCTTATCCAATATTCCTCGTCACTCTGCCAACGCCATGCTCATGCATGAGCAGCCTTTAGCCAGTGGCGGCAAGCTAGGTGTGGGTGGCGGTTTCAGCTATGTAGGCAAACGCGCCGATAGCAGCGAGGATTTGTTTGAACTGCCCTCTTACGTCACGGTACGCCTGATGTCGTATTGGCAGATGCACCCCAAGCTGCGGCTCTCGCTGGATGTCAGCAATTTGTTTGATCGTGAGTATTACGCCAGTTCTTATAATAGTAGCTGGGTGATGCCGGGCACCCCGCGCATGGTGACGCTGGGGGTGCAGGCCAAGTTCTAATGTTGGCCAAGACTGCAGGTCTTGCCTCACCCGGCTGCAAGCCGGGGCGAAGCAAAAGAAAGTCACTCGCCGTCAGGGCGAAAGGCTGGCTCTCGCTATAGCAAATGCAACGGGCAAAGCATAAAGAAAGGGGCTCGCCCGGCAAGGCGAAACAAAACCTCGCGCTACCTCACCTATGGGTCAAAGCCATCACCAAATCAACGGATCCAGCAGTCAGCCTGCTAGGTGACAGGCATAAAAAAACGGCACCCTAGGGTGCCGTTTTCATTGCCAAAGGCAAATATTTCTTACAGCTTGGTCTTGCGGCGACGGGCAACAGCACCCAGAGCAGCGAAACCAATCATCAGCATAGCAACACTGCTAGGCTCTGGAACTGCAGCAATGCTGATCGCACCGCTGTAGATACCACCAGCCACGCCAGTTGCTGTACCAGCAACAGTCAGGTAGTAGTTACCAGCTGCCAAGTTAGCGAAGGAGAACTCGCCACCAGCGATAGAACCAGCCAACCATGTATCGTTAGCGCTGTACAGGTTGAAGGTCAGGTTGCTGATATCGAACACCTTAACGCCAGCGTTAGTCAGTGGCAGTTGGTTCAATGAGAACACACCATTGGTAACATCAGCCAGGCTGAAAGTGAAATTGGTGGAAAAAGCGCCAGTTGCAGCAGTCTCAGTATAAGTATTGAGACCAGCGTTCAACTCGCCCAGATCAACCACATCAGTTGCGTAAGCACTAGAAGCAGCAACTAAGAGCGTTGCGGAAACCAGCGAAGTTTTGAGAATATTCATAATAGATCCTTTATTCTGATTAATGACTATGAAAATTCCCCCCAAGGCAATTATACATAGAACAAGTCGCCAGTAAAGAATTAATAATTATTCTTATATAATCAATATAACTATTCTGATTTATATAATAAAAAACGGCGCCATCAGGCGCCGTTTTTACACTCGAGAATGGAATTCTCAGGCGAGTATTACAGGCTCTTGCGACGACGTGCAACAGCACCCAGAGCAGCAAAACCTACCAGCAGCATAGCAGCGCTAGTTGGTTCTGGAACTGGAGTGATGTTGAAGGAGTAAGAACCACCCTTGGCACCGCTAGTCTTGCCAGCTACTTGTACGTAGTAGTTACCAGCAACCAGATTGCCCAGCACGAAGTCAACTTGCTGGACTGTAGGAACGGAAACAGAGTTCAGCAAGGTGTCAGCAACATTGTCGCCAAACACGCCAGAGTAAACGCTGAATGTCAGGCTGGAGAAGTTGAAACGATCACCGCTGGTGTTAGTCAGTACGATCTTGCTTACAGAAAACTCAGCAGAAGGCACATTCAAAGAGAAGTTGTAAGTGTCAACAAAAGTAGTGTTGGCATTAACAGTCTTGATAACGTCAGCTGGATCAACCAGGTTACCTAGGTCAACGATATCAGCGTGTGCAGTAGTGGCGGCAGCTATAAGCGCTACGGAAGCCAGCAGGTTCTTCAGGAAGCTCATGGTAAATCCCCTAAAATGGTTTAAATAAAAAGTATTGCTTATTGGTTTTGGTACTGTGCAAATTATTACTTAAGCTATCGCCTTTGTCTTGGGCCCGAATGGACTAATTACTATGATTTTTCATAGTCTTTTAGGATTAATGCCCCATCATCTATCTGCAACATTACCCCCCCAACAATGAGCAAAATAAAAAAGACACCCTGAGGTGCCTTTTTTACTTGCATGCAAGACTTTGAATTACAGGCTCTTGCGGCGACGTGCTACAGCGCCCAGTGCTGCAAAACCAACCAGCAGCATAGCAACACTGCTTGGCTCAGGTACGGCAGCGATGCTGATACCACCTGCGTATTGACCACCGAAAGTACCGTCAATAATGCCGGTAATACGCACTTGATAAACACCAGCAGTCAGGGAGTTCAGTGTGAAGTTCAGACCTGAACCCAGCTCTTGACCTTCTTTCAACAGCACTTGGTTGAAGTCGCTGATGTGCAGGTATTCCAGATTACCAACAGTGTAATTCAATACGCCAGCACCGAAAGAGGCGATAGTGTCTTGAGTCAGTGTGAAGGTGATGTAATCAGTGAAGCTACCTGGGGTATTGATAATACCGGAGTAGTAAGGATTCTCTGCAGCAGTCAGAGTACCGAGATCTTGGCTTGCAGCATTTGCGGAGGCAGCTGTCACTAAGAGCGCAACAGAAACCAGCAGGCTTTTCAGAAATTTCATTTAAATCCCCTAAATGATGGTGTATGAGAAAAATTCTTGTTTTCGAACTGTAGTGATTATAGCTGGCTGAAAAAACAAAATCACCGCCTGAGCGGTGATTTTACTTAGTCCGATTGTACTAATCGGTGATCATCTGCCGAAAAATCAGAGCTTAAATTTGTCCTGGCGGCGATAGCCGATAAAACCCATCAATACCAAGCCAGCCATTAACAAGGCATAGCTGGAAGGTTCTGGTACTGCAGTGATGAAAGCTGCGCTGCCTGGGCTACCCAGCTCACCCACTTTGTTGGCAAAGCCACCGTGTACATCACCCGCTTGTGACAATACCCAGCCGGATGCCTGATTATTTCCAACAATGCTCAAGCTGCCAGGCACTGCACTGGTACCAGTAGTGCGTGGGCCCAGACCTTGACGGTCATCGTAGCTCAGGCGATCCACCAGCAGGCCGCCGTTGAAAATATTGATTTCGTCTTCACGACCAAGATTGACCGTGAGGTTGCCCAACACCTTGACGTCAGCTGCCAGGTTCCACAGGTTGCGGAAGGCAGTCGCGGTTAACTCGGTCACAATCACGGACTCACCAGCAGCCACGATACCAAAGCTAGCCAGGCTGACAGTGCCAGCAACACGGCTGTCATCGTCATAGCTCCAGCCAGTGAAATCTACGGCGGTATTGCCGAAGTTGGTGAGCTCGAAGAACTCGCCACTGGCAGCACTATTGGTGTTGTACATCCACTCGGTGATGCGAACGTCAGCGTGGGCCAAAGTATTCATGGACAACAGGGACATCAGCAGCAGGGTTTTTACTGTTTTCATGCTTTTGTTTCCTTGATTGATTAAGTTTTACGAAGCTTCTTCCAGAATTGCTTTTCTTTTAACACCAAACTTTAGCCACGTTGACGGCGACGGGCGGCGAAACCAAGCACACCCAGACCAGCCAGCAACATGCCATAGGTTTCAGGCTCAGGCACTGCAGCAATGGCTAAGCGATACAAGGTAGTGGTGTGGGTGCCTTCGTTGGCGATGGACAGGTTGTAGTGACCATCGTGGAAGAAACCCTTCATGCCTTCGGGTGCCAGGTCACCATCGGTAACCAGCATGTCGATGAAACTAACCTTGGTAGGATCAGTGATGTCATAGACCGCCACAGCAGACTTGAGCGTGCGTTCCAGACCAATAAAGGCAATGGTGCGGCCATTGATTTCCAGCAGTTCCACACCTTCAGGCTCTACACCCTTGTCATCACTGCGGCCATCGTCGTAGAGACCAAGTGCAATCGCCCTGGCATCTAGGTCATTGCCGCTGTCGAAGATGAGATTACCGTTCTGATCACGGATGGAGAAGGAGCGAGCACCAAAAGTGACAACATCACCCGGTGTAGTGTCTGGCTTGGCAATATTGAGGCGGCTTGCATCACTGCTACCACCCAGACGCCCTTTATCGGCTTCATCTTCACGGGTATCGCCTTCATTGGCGAGAACGATATAAGTCTGGCCATTGGCTTCATAAGCAGCAATACCGTCTGGCTGGTACAAGCCGCGTGCGGCTACTGGACGCAGTTCAATACGGCCATCACGGTCAGAAGGGTCTATTTCATTACCTGGGGCGCTGAAATCCTTGCTGCCCAAACCTATTACTTTCTCAGCTTCGTTGGTGGTCAGGTTAATCACACCCAGACCATTAGCTTCCTGCAAAGAAACAAAAGCCTTGGTGCCATCTTTGCTGATAGCGATGTATTCTGGTTCAAAGTCCATGCCAGCGATGGACTTGGGACGCAAATCGCTACCGAACGTGGGCGCACTGTTGAAGTTAACAGTGGCAGATACCGAACGACTACCCATATCAATGATACTGACGCTGCCTACAGGGTCATAACCCTTGTAATTGGTTGGCGTACCTTCATTTGCCACCAGCAACTTGCTGCCGTCGTGCGAGAAAGTCAGCATGTCAGGCAAAGCACCGACGTTGATGGAGTTGACGCCAGAGGCCAGGCTGCGGCTGCTGGTGTCGAACAGCTTGACCACGCCAGGCTGGGTGCGGTCTGTGGTGTTCTCAATGGCAAAAGCGGCCAGACCATTGTGGATGGTGACGCTATTGATACTGCCGTAAATGCTGGTGTTGATATGCTGGATCAGGCTGCCGTTGCTGGCATTGAGTACATCCACGCCTGCCACCCCAGCCACCCACAAGGAGTTGGTCACTTTATCAAAAGCGACAATCTCTGACGATTGACCGAGCACGCCAGTATTGGAGTGATCATATGTCCAGAGCTTTTCCAGCGCGTTGAGCGGACTGGCGGCGCTGGCGAGTGCAGGTACAAATGCCAGGGCGATGGCTACGGAGATAATGCTTTTTTTCATGTAAAGACTCCCTATTATTCCTGAGTGCTTTTATGAGCAAGCACCCAAGCTTTTTAATTTGAAAATTCATGTCAGCGCAATGCCGGGCAACAAGCAAAATGTAGTGCTGGCATTACTGATCTGCTGGCGATTCTAGGGGGTCAATATGACAGGCTCATGTGGCGGACTAGTCCTTATGGACAGGGTTTCAATACACTTGCTTAGCCCTTGCTTGATGCCGCCGATAAGCGACCGCCTAAAAGCAAAAAACCCGGCACATGCCGGGTTTGTGTAATCAGGGTTGCGTCGAGCTGATTCTTAAGAAATTCAGCGTTTGATCTCTCCAGGCACCACTCTGGCTTCATCCAGCTTATCGCGATAGTCCTGCAGAATATTCTCCAGCTCCACGCGCTTTAGCTGGGTGAATTTCTCGTCGCGCATCACCTGTTCATAGGTGCTGGGCTTGTCGTAGATTTTCACCAGTTGCAAACCAAAGTCATGCAGCCTGGCGTTTTTTTCCTGGCTTGCGTTCACTTGCTGCTGTTTGTTGATAATGGCCGCCTGCATGGACTTGCGTTCAGCCTCACCCTTGCGGTTCAACTCACGCGCTTCAGCCAATTGCGCCTCGCTCTGGCTAAACTTCTCTTGCAAGGCCTGCAAATCGTTCTCCAGCTTGCTCTTGTCCTGACGCAATTTTTCCAGCTCTGCATTCAGCGCTGTATTCTTGCGATTGGCACTGGCCACACTGCCCTGCAAAGCAGCATTCTTGGCCTGTTCGGCTTCGGTTTCCTGCTTGAGCTTGGCGCTTTCCTGATCAAACTTGGTTTGCAACTCCTGCTTTTCTGCCTGCGCCTGTTGCACCATCTGCCGCATGCGCTTTTCCTGCTGCTTGGCGGCCTTATCCTTGTCGGCCGCCATGGCAGGCTGGCTTACGCCTGCCACCAGGGCCAAGCACATCGCGATTCCCACACTTCTCATTATCCGCTTCATGATCAGAACCGTGTGGTCAGGTCAAACTGGAACACATCGATAGCCAATGGCAAGCCACTCACTTCTTTCGTGCTGAGCCAGCGTGCGGTCAGCCAGGTATTCTTTTCCACGCCATAGTAGCCCCCCAGGATAAAGCCTTTGGCATTGGTGCCACCAAGATGGAAGTCAGAGTCAGTAAAGGCATCCATCACAGCATCTGCTTCCAGCTTCTTGTAAGCACCGAAGACTTGCCAATCATGACGTTGCTTGATATCCGGCATACCGACCATCAAGCGGATTTGATAGGCCTGATTTTCTTTTTCATAGTTCACACCAGTACGGCGCAAGATTTCATTCTGATCGAAGCCCACGTTGACTGCGTAATCACCCTGCAGGATGACATGCACGGGGTCAAAGGCCGCCAGGTCAATCTGGCCGGTCAGGTTGACCACACGGAATTTGGAAGCCAGGCCGCAACCCACGCTGGTGAAGCCACCCGTCACTGCGCCACAGGAGTTATCCGCACCGTTCAAGTGAATATCGAAAGTGTTGTTGCCGCGCTGGCGGAACGGCATGACAGTACCGTTGTACCTGCCGTCATACACGCCCGCTGCCTGGTTGGCGATGCCCTGCACATTCTTGAAATCATAAAAGGCCAGACCAAGCTTGGCCGAGGATTTATTCGGGCTGACCCACTCCACCCCGGCCTGTGCACCCAAGATCCATTTATCTTCCGCGCGATTCACATCACCCTTTTGCACCTGATCGATAGGGAAGGCACCTATAGTGCCGAAACCCGACAGATGATCATTGAATTTGGGCACAAAGGTAGCGGCGGCACCGTCGAATGCCAGCGATTTATCCCACACCATATCGGTAGAGAAGAATGGATTGGCAAAACGACCTGCAGTGACGCTAGCCCAGGAGTAGGGCTTGGCGGTGATGAACACACGATCCAGACCCCAATCCAGCTTGCCTGCACGGATATCAATGGACTGGTTGGGTGACAGCGGATTATCCATATGACCACTAGTCATGCGTATGCCCGCGTTGAAGGTATCACTGACCTTCACATTGATACCAAAGCGTGCACGCACGCGGTATCTATCCTGGTCTTCCGTGCTGTTGAGCAGAATGCCCTGACGCTGGGTGTAATCGGCAATCTGGAACTCGGAGGCATTGCGTGCACCAAAGCGCACAGGCTCGTAACGCAAGCGTATATCGCCATCAAAGGAAATGCGATCCAGCCAGTCTGGCAACTTCAGCCTGTCTTCTTCAACATGGTAGTTGAGCTTGGCCATGACATCTTTTTCGATATCGGCACGCAGCTGCTGTTTGACGAAATCTGGCACATATTGCACGCGTACTACACTGCTATCAGTGGCCGCAGCACCAGCCACAGGGGCTGCTTCAGACTGCACGCTCTGTTGGTCAGCCTGCCGTGCAGAAGCTTCTGCCTTGCGGATCAAGGCATCGGCTTTGTCCTTGGACAATATGCCTTCCTGTACCAACGCCTCAATCAAGCCCACCGTAGTGTTACGCAACTGCTCCAGCGATTCCCGCTCTCCCGCTAACACCGGAGCTGCGGTGCCTAGCACCATGCCTAACGTCAGCAGTGTGGTGACCCCTAATCTCATTTTCATACTCACTTTGTCCTTACTGATACTTGCCATAATTCAAGCCACACACGCTTGCCATCACCACACACTAGCCAGCGCTCTTGGCTGTGATTCTCAATTTCACTGGTTGCGGCATATCGTCCGGTGGCGCATCGCTGATGCGCTGTATGGACTGCAATGCCTTGCGCAACAACTCGTCTTTTTTCTCGTCACCCGTAGAGGACTGCAACTCCAGCTTCTCTACATTGCCTGCCTTATCCAGCCAGATAGATACCACCAGCTTGTACTGCTCGCGCGCCAGTTCGGGCTGCTTGGCAATCGCTTCTTCAATCTGTGATTTAATCTTGCCGGTGTACCAGGCATAGGCGGCCAGCCCTTTATTGCCACCTATCTTCACGCCCACATCGCCACCGTTGTAATCACTGCTCACCTTGCCAGCACCAAAGGCACTAGGTGCATCCCCGGCATCGCCTTCCATCTTCAGGTTCTGCGGCTCAGGCGGTGCGTCTATGGGCTTGGGCTGCTCCACCTTGATTTCCTTGGGCTCTTCCTTGGGCTGCTCTTTAGGCGGCTCCTTGGGTGGCGGCGGAGGTGGCGGTGGTGTATCCGGCAATAGTTTCACCGTGGTCACTGGCGGTTTCTTGGGGCCAGGCTTGCTGGAAAGCAGGCTGTACACGCCATAAGCCAGCGCCAGGAACACCAACCCACCTACCACCAGCCATACCGCATTGGCCTTACTTGGCTTTTGATTCTCTGCTGCCATCAGGTGCCTATCCTTGAAGTCACCAGACCAACGTTCTGGATTTCCATGCGCGTCACCAAATCCACCACCGAGACAATCCCGGCATAAGGCGCACGTGCGTCGCCCTTGATCATCACCGAGAACTTGGGGTCACGCGCGCGCGCGGCATTGAGCTGGCTTTCCAGCTCAGTGAGGTTGACGCCCATGCCATTGAGCAACAGGCCGCCGCCTTCCTGCACCTGCACTATCTTCACCTCATGCTGCTCGGTGCTGGGCTTGTTGGAGGGCTTGGGCAGATTCATGGTCAGGCCCTGCACCGAAGCCGTGGTCATCAGAATGAAGATCACCAGCAGCACATAGGCCAGATCCAGCATGGGCGTGATATTGATGGAGTCATAGGGTTTGCTGTCGTCCTGAACCTGCATGGCTAACCCTCGGCTTTCTTGGTCACCAGGCCCACTTCCGTGATGCCCAGCTTCTTGCATATTTCCAGCACGGCGGAAACCTTCTCGTAATGTGCGGCGGCATCGCCCTTGAGTACCACGGGCAACTCGGGATTGTTAGCCTTGTATTCACCCAAGCGCTGCTCCAGTGTGGCGAGATCTACTGGATAAGCATCCAGATAGACATCGCCCTCGCCAGTGATGGTAATGCCGCGTATATCAGGCTTGGCCAGGTTGCCAGTGGCGCTGGTCTGCGGAATTTCCACCTTGACACCTTGTACCGATGCCGTGGTCATGATGATGAAGATGACCAGCAGCACATAGGCGAGATCAAGCATGGGCGTGATGTTGATCTCGTCATAGGGCTGGTTGTCTTCCTTGATATCGGCCATGTGCGCTCCGCTTACTTGCCGTAGAGCTCAGCCACGCGGGTGATGTACTCATCCACGAAAATCTGCATATCGGTATTGATATTCTTAATGCGGCTGGACAGATAGTTGTAGCCAAACAAGGCCGGAATCGCCACCGCCAGACCTGCTACCGTCGCCATCAGCGCTGCGGCAATACCCGGGGCAATCGCGTTGACGTTGACATCACCCGCGGCAGCAATTTCGGCAAAGGTGATCATCACGCCAATCACGGTACCCAACAGCCCCAAGAAAGGACCGCCGGAAATCGCAATGGTGAGCAGCACGATATTGCTATTGAGCTTTTTGTTTTCACGAATCAGATCAGCGTCTACTGCGGCCTTGATCGCATCCAGCGAAGCACCACTCAACGCCAGTTGACCCGCCTCGTCATAACGCTTGCGAATCTCGCGCAGACCAGCCAAGTACAGGCGTACCACGGTGGAATTCTGGATATCAGCACCCTGATCCAGCTGCAGCAACTCGGCATGCCCCGCGTCATTGAAACGATTGATAAAGATGCGGTTGGCCTTGTCATTGCGTGCCACCTGGCGCGCCTTGGCCACCATCACCGCAGCACTGATCGCAAACATCACGGCCAGAATAATAATGACCACCCAGGCATCCACGGTCAGGCTGTGGAACAACACCATGAAGTGCGAGCTACCGCCCTCTTCTTCATCTTCACCTTCGGCGGCGCTCACCTTAATTAGCTGACCATCCATGCTTTGGCCGCTGGCTGCTGCCTTGATCCAGGCAGCGCTGCGGGCAGCCGAAGCCAGCACCAGTTCGTCCAGTTCACCCTGATAGCCATTGCCAATTTGTACGGCATCCTGCAGCGCAGGTAGCGCGGCCGCACCGTTGGCAACTTCAGCGCCATCGATATACAGCACAGCCTTGCCGCCAGCCACTGTCACGGCAACATGTTGCCAGGCCGCAGGCTTGAGCTCGCCACCTGCGACCACGGCGCTGCCGTTGTTGAACTGCAACTTGCCAGCCGCCAGGCTGATGGTCACAGCGCCTTGTTGATACAGCGTGCCTTCAGCAGCACCAGGCTTGAGCCAAGCTGTGAAGCTAAAACCTTGTGCATCGTTAAGCGCCAGCGCCGGATTAGCAGCCAGCACTAGCGGCTGACCACTCAATACCGCCGCTTCACCTATCAAGGCCGCCTTTTGCACCGTGACATTGCCAGAGGCAGTCAGCGCACGCTTGCTGTCCTGTAATAAGCTACTTTCGGCAAAGTGGAATACCGCAGCGGTAGCGGCATCAAAACTTCCTGCTGCATCTGCTGTTGAGGTCGCGGTTTCGTTACCGGAGTACAGCCAGATATGCGCGTCCTTGGCCGCAGGGTCGAGCTTGGGCAGCAGAACCCAGATCACCGCCAATTCATTGATGGAATCGAATTTCTCAATATGGAATTTAAGTTCGGTCTTGTCGTCACCTGCCACTACACGCAGGTCGGAGCCATCGAGATTGGCACTGGAAAAGTCGAAGTTGCCGGAGTGCAGGCGCAAGACTACAGGCACTTCGGATTCAGCCGCAGGAATACCCGCCGCATTAATGGTGACTTTGGCGCGGCTGCCCCATGCTTCTTTGCTGGCCTCATTCCATTCGGCGTGTACCAGGCTTGACCCCAGCAGCAACATCAGCAGAACTACATACTTTCTCAACATCGAACCGCGCTCCAGAACAAAGCGCGTAATATAAATTTCATGTGTGACTCAACAGTGACTTGTATGTGAAATTGCTGTGTCACCAATATGTAAAAAGGACTAGGCACGGCCTAGTCCTTTTTGCTGAGTCCACCTGCTGTTGCGGCTTAGCGCAGGATATTACCCAGACTGAGAATTTCCACAGACACAAACGATGGCATCAGATTCTTGGGGCTAAAGTCCTGCACCGGAGCCAGACGGCTCAAATCCGTTGCCGCACTGGTGGCAGCAGAAGCTGAGCTGGAAGCGCCCACATTGGTACTGGCCAGACTGGCCGTGTTACCAAAGGTCACACCTACCGCAGTACCACCCACACTAATGTTATTGGTGCCCAACACCTGCGTAGCAACCGCCAGGAAGTCACCCGCAACAATCCCCGCCTCACTGGCATTCAACACACCACGTGGTGCCATCAGCGAGACTGCCCCTAACTTGGGTGCCGCTTGCGGCCCAAGCGCACCGTCAGCATCATAGGTCTGCGCCTGGATGCCGCTACCCGCTGCTGCGCCCTTGACCCGGCGTGTGGTGTTGCCATAGACATCGGTAGAAATCTCAACTTCCGGGATAGAAAGCGCGGTCTTGGAACCTCGGCCCGCATCAATATCGCCATTGTTGACCCAGACCGTGATATCACTGCCGTACTGGGTGATTACACGAGACTGGTTAACCTGGAAGCCAGTATCGGCAAAAGCACGTATATCACCACCACCTTCGGTGACAATACCAATATTGCCGCTGCTGCTACCGCCAGCCACACCGACGTTGATCATGCCGCCCGGTGCCAGCACATCTATGCTGCCATCCCGCACAGTGCGGATACGGCTCTGGAACAAGCTCATATCTCCCTGGTAATCCTTGCCCTGCCACAAGCTAGCAATGGCATTATCCCCACGCGCATGACTTTGCGATTCTGCATAGCCACGACCAGAGGCCAAAAGCTCGGATGAGAAGTGCCTGTAGACAAAGATCGCCTGCTGCTCCTCGCCCAGGGCCAGGAAGGCATTCAGGGCTTGAGCTTCATTGAGGGCAGGGTTGCCCGTCAGGCCGCGCATATAGTCACGCAGCGCGCTGGCCGTAGCAGTGCGATATGCCGCCAGTTCCTTGGCATCACCCTGCAACACCGCAGGGCCATTGCCATCAGGCTTGATGTAGAGATTGATGTAATCCTCCACATTGGCACCCTCACCCACACCCGCCAGCACCGTGACCGAGGCACCTGTTTCTGGCAAACCGGCATTGACGGTATTGGCCAGGCTGTTGATACCAGCGCTTTGGCCCAGGTCCAGATGTCGGCCAGCCTCCACCAGCAGATTGCCAGGGCCGCTCAAATTGATGCCGCCCGCGGTAGAAGTATAGACAATGTCGCGACCCGCACGCACGATGGTGAGATCACCACCATCCATATTCTGCAGATTGGCATCTAGGTTACGGATATCCTGACCTGCGGCAATCACGGCTTCCTTGGGCAGCACCAAGCTCACGGTCTGTGTCAACCATGGGGTCAGCGAACCATCTCGGGCGACGATGGCCACAGGCGTGTTGTTATTGCGATGTAGAGGAATCGCGGAATGGCTGTTGATCAGAGTGCCATCCAGATTCACCGGGCTTTGCATAGGCGCGGTGACGCTAGGAATCAAGGCACGCTCTGCATCCGACATCACAATCTGGTCAGCGACGATATTGCCAGCAGCCAGCAGGCTCAACTCACCTGCGGGGTTAGGCATCAGCTTCATGCGCCCTGTATAGATATCTCCGCCAAACGCTGTGGCTTCCACCTTACCCGGATAGAAAGTCAAACTATTCTGGCTGCTGGCTACCGTTGCCAGGCCAGTCAGTTTGCTGGTGATATTGGCAAGGTTATCCAGACCGAAAGTTACTCTTCCAGTCAGGGAGGAAACCGCCACTGCCGCTGCATCCGAATAGGTGTTGAAGAAGGCACTGCGACCAGTGTTGTTGGCTACCCCGGTCGCACTGGCATTGGTAGTGGATTGTGCAAACAAAGTAGGGTTGAACACCGTCTCCAGGTAAACACCACCAGTCGCACTAACGCTGGCAGTTGCATCTTGCAATGCCAGGGTGGTACCAAAGCTGATGGGGTTGCCTGCTAGATTGAGGTTACGGCCTATCTCACCACCCGCTTGCAGGTCCATATGGCCCTTGCCAGCAAAATACATACCGTTATAGATACTGCCATCGGCGTTGACGCTGAGGTTGCCGCCGCCATCAATAACAGATTGTCCATTCGCGGCATAACGTGCCGTGGTCGGTACAGAAACCGAGAAGTTGCTGATATCACCACCAGACTTGACGGCGATATTGCCACCGCCAAACGCGGCCACTCCTTGCTGGAACAAATCGGTACGCAGCCACCAGGTCACGTCCTTGGAAACCGAGCCACCACCCTGGCGGAATAGCCAGTTATTGACGATCTGCTGGGTACCGCTGACTGCTGCAAGCGCACCCGTAATATTGCCCTGGGCGTTAATGGCCAGATCACCACCATTAGTAAGGTATTGCGTACCTACACTACCAAAACCATCAGTCCCTAGTGGGTTGTTAAAATTAGGTAGACTCGCCGCGGCCTGACCTACGGTATAGATCACGGAACTGGCATTACCCAGGGTCAAATTGCCACCCGTGGCAATATTGATATCGCCAGTGCCAGTACGTACCAGCTTGTTATTGGCCAAGACCATATTGCCGCCAGCGTCATTCTTGATCGTAGCCATGGTATTGACCGCATTCAGGTCAGCGCCCGACACCAGGTTCAGACTCCAACTCTCACCTGACTGCAGTACGCCTGCGGTAGTCGCGGTGCTAAATCCATCACTAATGCTACCGTTCAATTGCAGATTGCCGCTGCTGCGTATGGTCAGCACACCGTCACGCCCCACAGATAAATCGCGTAGATTCCAATCATTGGCAACCGTTGCATCACCATTCACACGCAATTCGGTATGCGGTGCAACGATGGCAGTGATGCCATCAGCACTGGCCGCATAGTTGGCGTTTGTGTTTGCGACATCCGCATAGAAGGCATTGGTATCGTTACGTATGCTGTTCAGTGTCGCTGCATTCAAGGTGGCTGATACATTGGTGACCTTGACCGACTCCAGCAGAATCTTGTCTGCACCCACGATGGCGGCAGGCGCTGCGCTATCAACCTTGAGGCCAGAGGCTCCTACCCGCTCTGCGCGCAGGCTGACGTCACCACGCTTACTGCCGGAAACGTCAATCAAGGCCGCATCGGCCCTGCGTGTCACGCCATCTGCCTCAAAGACGTCGGCAATGACATTCCCTGTGGTGCTGGAAAGCAAGACACTGCCACCCTGGCCGTTACTGGCCGTTGCCTTAGCCAGCAATTGGCCACCCGCTTGCAGATGCACATCATCCCTAGCGTAAATCTGAATATCACCACCCTGGCTGCCACTGGCATCTACCTTGCCTGCGATGGAGATAGCCCCCCCATCGGCACTGAGCACAAAGCGCTGTGCCTGAATTTCATCTCCAGCAGCAATATTCACATTGCCATTGCGTATACGCATGTCACGCGAGTAGTTGAAACCACCCTGATTGAGGGCATTGTTGAGACTGGAGAAGTTGCTCATGCTGCCGCTGTCCAGCACCAGGCTACCCCCCGTCTTACCTGCAACCGCCTGCCCATACAGCGTGCCAGCGGCAATATCCACCTCACCCTGGCTGGCGCTCAGCTTCACCGTACCAGCGTTGCCACCTTCACCGCCACTGACATCTAAGCGTGCGCCGCTGGCAATTTCAATATCGGCCAGATCGGATTGCAGGCTGACCACCCCACCCTGGGTATAAGCAGTAAAGCGGTCAAATTTGACCGTGCGTGATGCGGTATTGATATTGGCAGTGCTATCCAGCTTGAGATCGCCCTGGCTGGTTCTGGCACTGAACTGACCGGAGGCCAGATCAATATTGCCGCCCAAGGTCATGGTTTGTGCCGCCAAACTCAGCTTGGCACCCAGGCCGCTAGTGGCCGTCTGGGCTACATGGCCGTTGCTCATCGTTTGCAGGTTGCCGCTGGCATTGACGGTGTAATCAGTGCCCGTGGCTGCGGTGATACGCCCACTGCTGATATTGGTGTTGGCAGCACCTATTTCCAGACTACCCTTGCCGCTAAAGCTCAGGTCTTTGGCTGCATCCAGATTGACTTCTTCAAAGCCAGCCAGTGCAAACTTACCTGCATTGACATTGCTATTGGCCGCCGCATTGCGGCCTTCAATGCTGATGCTGTTGGCTTGCAAGTCCAGCTTGCCACTGGCGGCAGGTACGCCTGGCTCCAGGCTGGCGCCTGTGGAGTTGCGCAACACTAATTGGTTGGCACTGATCTGCGCGCTATCGGCAGAGTTCAGATCATGGCCGACTATGCCTGCGGCATTGATGGTGACATTCAGCGCATCGCTACCGAAATCGACAGGGCCATACAGGTTGAGATTGCCATGGCTATTGAGAGTGACACCCTTGAGGTTGCCAAAGCTGGAAATCAAATCATTGCTGACCAGCATGCCAGCCACAGAAGCTGCCGGGTTACCCAGCAGTATGCTGCTGGCTCCCAGCGTCACAGTGCCGCCGTCATTGACACGTGCATTGCCGGAAAGATCAGAGCTGAGGGTAGCATCCAGCACCAGTGAACGGGCGGCCTTGATCTGGCTGCCCGCCTGGATATCCAGTACACCCCGCGTGTTTTGCGTATTGCTGCGCTCAAACACCAGATCGCTATTGCCCGAAACCCCGAGCAAGGCACCATCACCACGCACACTGATGCGCGTTGTCCCCTGGTCGGCTCCGGCAACGGCTTCTATTACTGCCCCACTCTTGACGGTGAGGCTATCGTTGGCAGTGGCGATCAATTGATTGACCTTGAGCGCATTGGCCGCATTGTTACTGAAGCTGACTTCACTGGCCGTGGTGGTAATTTCCATAGACTCATTGCCCTGGACGCGTGTACCACCAAGCAAGATGCTATCGGCGTTCATATTGCCGAGGTCAGCCGCCCTGAGCTGCAGGGTGCCATCATCTGCGCCTATATCAGACACCACATTGATCTTGTCAGAGACAATATCCACCATGGCACCGCGACCATTGCTGGGCTTGCTGGTGTTAAGCGTGGCATTCAGTGTCAGCGTTTCGCTCGCCGACAGCACCAATTGACCCGCATCGCTGGCTAGTCGTGGTATGGCCAAGCCTGCCGTTGTCGCCTTCTCGGCAAAGTAGCTATTGCCACTGGTCAAGAGAAATTCGGATTGCGCACGTGACACCGTGCCTGGCGCGCTGCGGAACACATTACCGTTGGTCACACGGAAGGTTTCCCAGCCTGCGGCACGGCTGCTGTTGTTCACATTGCTCAGATAACCCGACACCAGGCTGGAACCATCCGTCATTTGGGTGACCTGGCCCTGGCGCAAGCTGTTGCTGCCCTGGGTTTGCACCAGGAATGCACCATTGAGCAAGGCATAGTGCGCAGGCAACAAGGTGTAGAAGCCATCCGGCAGGCCAGGAACGCCGGACAACCAGATAGACTTGCCTATCTCAGGCGCATTGCTCTTGTTGTAATCAAAGTCGTACATGGCATATTCGCCAGGCTTCATGCCGGGAATCACCGCGTAATTACCCGCTTGCGACAACACATCCGTAGAGCCGCCTATACCTTGTATCCACTCATAGGCAAAGGTGTCACCACCACCGGAAATATCAATGGTGGAACCACTTTGCAAATCCACTTCCTTGCCGCTGTAACTGATGCGCTTGGCAGCAGGATTGGTTGTCGCAAAGCCGTTGGGCAGGTTCCAGATAGTGCCACCCTGCAGGGTAGTACCATAAGGAATGCTCAGGCCCGAGGCTGAAACCGAGGTCAGGCTGCCGCTACCCAGCGTCACCTTGTCTACGGCATCCAGATTGATCTGGCCCAGCGGCGCCAGCAAAGTGCCATTCTGGTTGATGGTATTAGCCTTGAGGCCCAGCGTGCCACCTGCACTATAGACAGGTGCAAAAGCCGCCCCGCTGTTGGCCACTTCTATATGGCTGTCATTGCCCAGGGCATTGAAGGTGAAGCTGTTGTTGGTGACAGGGTAAATGCGGCCTGCCGTCAGGTAGAGATCACCATTGCTGCGGAACGAGCCCACATTGTCTGAAGTGAGGCTGCGGCCACGGATGTCCTGGCTGCTGTTCAGGTGTACTTCTTTCACGCCAGAAAGATTGACGCTGCCGTTCAGGTCTATCCAATTGGCATTGACCTTGAAAGTCGCATCACCCGTGCTCACGGTGTTATTGATGTCTGGCGCTGCCAAGGCCACATAAGAGGCATTGACCTGAGCCTCACCATTGCCACTGACCTCGATTGCCGAGGAAGTCAGGCGCAACGTCTCCGGTGCGGTGAGATTAACGCCACTTTGCAGCACAATGCGGTCTACCTGGGCGGCGTTAGGATCACGACCACTGGTCGTGCTTTGCAGGCTTACATGATCAAAGCCACCGCGATTGATCTGCTCAGTGGAAATCTGCGCCTTGCCTTCAAATGCCGCCAGGCTATCGCGCGGATTGAGGTTGTTAGCCAATACCTGCTTGTCGGTTGTGACCGTGAGTACGCGCGCGCCTGTTGGCGGGTTAGGAATCTGTGACTGACCATTGAGATCACCGCTCAGGGCAATATTCAGCTTGCCTGCCTCACCCGTACCACTGGCGTGACCCAGCATTTCGCCATCCAGTACCATGCCTTCCCGCGCGGTAATCGCTATGGTGCCCGCCGCGCCATATTGCATCTGGCGCTGGGTATTGTTTCTCACGGTCAGCACATCGACTTCCCCGGCCGCGCCGGAGACATCCATCACACTGCCTTCACTGACGACGACAAAGCCTTTTTCGGCTTCCACCGTAATCTTGCCGCCATTGAGCACCTTGGCATCCAGCAAATGGGGCACGGTATTGCCAGAACGCACATATTGTCCGGTGGCACTGATCACCGCATTGGGGCCTATCCAGATACTTTGCTGATTGTCATAAGGCACCTGATCAACCTCGCCGCGCAAGGCCAGGGTGATGTCTCCTGCCGGAGCAAACAGGCTGCCTAGCATGGTGAGCTGACGGCTGGCCTCCAGATTGATGGCGCCTACGCGCGCATTGATATTAGCGGCATCGGTACGCAAGATGGTATTGGCCAGCACGGTCAGACTACCCACCTGACTGGCTTCCTCCGGCACTGCCGAGAAGCTGAGTGAAGAAGGCGTACGCAGGCCTTCTGGCAGCAGGATTTTTCTCGCCACAGTATCCATGCTGGTGCCGCTGCGCTGGCTGGCATAACCCGAGGCAATCTGCAGTGTCTGCATCTTGGGGTGGATCACGGTAGGGCCGCCATTGACATCGCCTATGGTGACACTGCCACCGCCATTATTGTTTCTCACGCTATAGCCCAGGAAGCCGCCCTGCTCGAAGAAGGACTCACCCAGCCAGAACTGGTTGGCCTGGCCTGGCTGACCACCAACCTGCACATCCTGACCCGTGACTATGCTGAGTTTGCCACCCTGCTGAAAACCATAGGATGACAGCGTAGCGCCCAGATTGACTTCAGTACCTTCCAGGCTGATATCGCCACCGTTACCCGTGTGCAAAGTGCCTGCGTTATCCAGCCAGGCACCCGCACTGGCATCCAGTTTGGAACCCTGGCCCAGGTTAAGCGCAGCCGTGGCTTCAAGATTGATCTTGCCACCATTGAGCGCGATGGGTGATTGCATGCTGCCTGCGATGGCAGGCGTGTCATTGGTCCAGTTGCCAGCCGTGCTCAGTAAGACATTGTCCGCTACGTTAATGGCCTGGCCTGTAAGCTGGGTGCTGACCGTAATATCACCGCCAGGCGTCACGATATCCTTGTGTATATTGACGCCGCCGCCCTTGAGCGTAACCGAGCCATTGGCGGCTGTTGTAATCGCGCTTTCAACTTCTACCGCGCCCAGATTATTGATGTTGAGATGGTTGAACCCCGTGCCCAACATCTTGGTGGAAACGTGGGTTTCGGTATTGCTATTGGGGCTGAGCGCCGTCATGGCATCTGCCAGGGCCGCTGTGCTTTCTTGTAGGCGCAGGGTATTGGCACCACCTATGGTCAGGTTGAACTTGCCACCATCGGGCAGATTGGCCCGCTGGGTCAGATCATTGCGGGTAGCCGCCACCAGCGCACCATCCAGCACCACGGGGCTGGCACTCGTGATATTGACTGTGCCAGCGTCACGCCCTTCGCGGTAGGCCTGCTGCCAGGTGCCCTTGCCATTGGGGTTGAGTTCTATGGTGTCAGTCCAGCCCCATTTCGGGTCGGTGTACTTATAAACATCGGCCAGTCCCTGATACGGGGTATTGCGGTCAGCCGCCGAAATGGCAATGGCGCGGCCGTTATAAAGCAACTTGCTTTCACGTATAAAGCCAGCGTCGTAATCAATCACGCCACCGGAAACATCAATCACCGAACCAGCCTGGGTGATCACATCGCCTTGCGAAGTAATGTTGACAGTACCGCCCGCGCTCATTTTCTCGGCAATACTTTGCGTACGCAGCGCCATCAGCGGCGCTACATCAAACAAAGATGTGCCCTTGCGCGCATCGACATAGACTCTGGAGCCTACCAGGGCTCCACCACGCAGCAGCGGCGTATCCTTGAGCTGATCAGAAAACAGCTGCACGGTTAACTGGTTTTTCGCCATCGCGGCAGTGGCATCCACGCCGGAGACATCGATACGGGATGTATCACCGAGGAACACGCGCACAGGTGTGGTTACCCCTTGGTTAGCCTCTTCACCAGCCTTGGCAGTAATGTTGACCTGGCCGCCCTTGGCACGCAGCAGGCCTTGTACATTGATATTGCGGCCTTCAACCTCTATACGTGAAGGTGGCAGTGCCTGCCCCGCCAGCACTTCTTCTTTGTCTGCGGTTTCCACACGCACTTCGGTCACACTGTTTTCACCTATGGTGACGGTGCCGTAGCGGGTGGGGTCGTAGTTGTAGCCTCCCGTGATGGGTCGGGCGATCACAGTATCCCTGGCCAACAGGCGTACCGAGCCATTGGCGCGCACGGAGGTACTGGCCGAGATGCGGCCTTGCTGGTTAACCGCCAAACCTATCAGCGTCACATTGCCTCTATCGGCGATAATGGAACCCAGATTGGCGGCAGTACCGCCAGCATCTACTTCCACAATCAGGCCAGCAGGGTCGGTGCTGGACTTCAAATACACTTGCTCACCTGCGGCCAGTATGGTCTGACCATCCGGTGTGTTGATCACGCCGCTGTTTTCCACATTCTTGGCCAGCAGCATAACGCGGCCACCCGTGGCGGCATTGATGGCCGCTCCAGCTTCAACTTTGACAAAGCCACCAAGGTTACGGAATACCGGATCACCACTGAGGTTGGACAGTATGCCGCTAGTGAACAGCACATCATCCATATTGGCCGCCGTCAGCGCCATCAAGGAGCCAACATTGATCTGCGCGCCATTGGCAAAGATGATGCCATTGGTATTAACGAAATAATTGGTGCCAGCAGCATTGATAGTGCCAGCGATGATGCTGGGGTTGTGGTCGTAGATGCGATGCAGCATCTGCCAGTTGGCCTGCTGGTTGATATTGAGTGTGTGTTCACGCGCCAGGTTGAACTGTGCCCAGTTGGCAATCGCCTGCGGGGCGGTCTGCTGTATGGTGGTAATGGTGGGAGTGGCACCTGAGACGTAAGCATTGCTCCAAGCAGTGCTGCCTGGCACTAGGCCGGAGCTGCCAAATGGCACTATATCAGCCAGTGCCGCGACAGAACCCAGGGCACTGAGCGAGGCAATCAGGGCTGCCAGTGCACGTCTGCGCACCCGCTGGCTACGCCCGGTTCCTGCACTGGCAGTGGCCAGTTCGTGGGCGGGCACATAACAGCCCAGACGTTTGTTGAAAACCAGCCTAAACAAGCCTTGATTCATGACACTCTCCTAAACCCCGATTACCAATCGTAGGCAATCCTGAAATGCAGCAGGTCATCGCCCTTATCAACGAAACCTGCAGAGCGCAATGCGCGCGCGTAATCAAATGTCGCGCTCAAACCGCGCCATTTCTTCAACTGCAAACCCACTCCCACGGAGGCCAGCTTGTGTTCGCTGGTCTGCTCTGGCAAGGGCTTGAAAATACTGGTCTCACCCATGCTGTAGAACACAGCCCCCACCAACTCGGCATCCATCTTCAGATACTTGGCCAGTGATGGTGTGCGTAGCTCCACGGTACCGAAATAGCCCTTGTCACCAAGGGCTGAAGCCTCGTAATAACCGCGCACAGTATCGGCACCACCCACGACAAATTGCTCGTTGGCAATGATGGGCGCGTAGCTGGCCTGGCCCGAGACACGACCAAACAATTCCCACTCTTTGGGCAGTTTGTAGGTGTGCTTTAAATCACCGCGCAGATAGGCAAAACTGCCTTCGGCACGCGAGCGCTTATCAAAGAATTCCTCTTCCTTGGAACCCAGATTGCGCACAGCAAAGGTCAACCCCAGATTGAACTGGGTGGTGCTCTTGGCCGCCTGCAGAGTGCCGTCGTAACTGGTGAAGAAAGGCATGTAACTGATAGGCGTGTTGAAACCCGTGCCTACCAGGCGTGTGGATTCCTCGAAATCCTTGTAATCCACGCCCAGGGTCACATTATGGAAATAGCCAGACAAGGCCGGGGCTGGCAGCGGATGGATATAGCGCAGGCCAAAGATATTACCGTTACCGATCACATTGACACTGCCCACCGCAGCCACATCACTGCGGGAAGAAACACCGTAGAAAGCCCAGTAATCGCCGCCAGGAGTAGGGATCAAATAAGTAGCAGAGAACACCCGGGTTTCATTGGTATCTTCTGGTGTGAGCTGGAAACTCAGGCTCAGGCTGTGATCTGACTGCCAAAGGTTGTCGTAGCGCAGGGAGCCATTCAAGCGGGTATGTGTGGTGTTGGCGATATAGCGGTTATTGAGCTCCAGACTGGCATGCAGTGGCAGCTTGTCCTCCACCTTGAGATCCACCTCCACCTTGCCTGGCGACTTGCCGGGGCGCAGTACAGGTGCCACCTGACGATCAGGCTGGGCATTTAGGCTGGCCAACTGACGCTGCACATTGGGGAAGTAAGGCACTTTACCCTCTGCCAGATCGGGCGCTCTGCCCTTGATGGCCCCCAGGGAATAATACTTGGCACCCACCACGCGCAGCTTGTCTATCTTGCCTTCCATGACTTCAAAGCGCACCGTCTTCTGGTTCACTTCCTGCTCAGGTGTGCTGACGAATACCGTCAGATAGCCCGCATCATGAAAGGTCTTCTCCAGCGCCGCTCTGGCGGCCTCGACATCTTCAATGCTCTTGGCCTCACCCAGATAGGGATAGACCGCCTCCTCTATCTTGCTGGCTGGTAAAACCGTATTACCAGTGACCTGAAACTCCATGATGTCGAAATACTCAACAGCCTCTGCTCCGACCTCAGCAGCAGGTTGAGTATCTTCTGCATCAATCCGGCCAGATTCATGCTCGCTTGCCGCATCGGAGGCAGCCATTGCCGTGGACATGCTGACCAGACAAGTGCTGAGAACAATTAAGAATAAACGCACGCGTGACTTTCCTGAAAGCGAAAATGCTCATTAAAAAATGGCAAATAAAACCAGCGGTCAATTCCATGCATGATCAGAAGGATCATCACGAAATCTGCCACATGCTTTATTGGACACTCTTCGACAAATTGAATGACTAAGCATGTCGAAGTTGGCGACATGTTAGTAGTTGATCATGACAAATCGATGACTTTTTAGCGTAAAAAGCACTTTCCCGCCTATGCGGGAAAGTGCGAGGGTCATACCGGGTTTACACCCTTATTTTTGCTGTGCTTAGAAGAACAACTGTTGTGGTGCGCAGTTGTTACCGAAGCGAGTGCCCTTAGCAACAACAGCCAGTTCGCTTGCGCTACCAGTGCTGCAGCTAGCACCACCCAGTGGGCTCAGTGTCAAGCCACGTGGAACGTCAGAGCAATTAGCTGGGTTGCCCAGAGCGGAAGTGATCGCAGGGATCAGTTCAGCACCGAAAGCATCTGCAGTGTTAGCAACGAAGGAGCGCATTTCGATATGGAAGCCGTAGTCACCGTTGATAGCGGTGTTACGAGCAAACTCGATACCGTCAGCAGTACCGTTACCGTTGGCATCAACAGAACCAGCTTCTGGATGTACGCCATCCAGCTTCAGGTAACGGTAGCCAGCGTTAGCTGGGGCAGTTTCAGAGCGCCAGTTGTTTTCCATGGACAGCACACCGATAGCAAAACGATTGTTAACGTTGGTGTCGTTACCACGGGCAGTCAATGCAGTCTTCACGTTACCGGAACCACTGTGCTCAGTAACCACAAAGCTAGGAGTGGAGTCAGTAGCAGCAGCTGGAGCCAGGTTTGCAGCAGCGCCTTCGGAGCATGGGCTCTTCAGGAAGTGAGCATTGGAGCTAGCTTGAGTACCGGAGCTAGCAACACGACGTTCCACCTGCACACGCTTACCAGCGCCTTGAGCTTCACCTACCAGTGGGCTCCAGTCAGTTTGGTAACCGGATTCACGAGCAATGATGGAGCTGTACTGAGCGGAAGAAATGTTAGGTGCATTAGCTGGGCTGAAAGCAGCATCAGCAGTGTTAGCAGCAGCAACAGTAGCGTAGATGCCTTGAGCTACTTGCAGAGCACGGTACAGAGGAATGGAAACTGCTACACCGAAGGTTTGACCAACGTTGGCTTCAACTTCAGTACCAGCAGCAGCAACATCCAGACCGAACAAGGAAGCCTCAACATCAGAGAAACCACCAGCTGGCTTAGCAATCGCGCCATCAGGAGTTGCAGCTGGGTTTACCAGTGTGCAGCTCTTGTAGTTAACGTGACCAGGGAAAGCACCAGCTGCCACTGCGCAAGAAGCGTTTTCCAGACGGCGCAGACGTTGCAGTTGAGTGCCGCTCACGTGAGGAGCGTAGGCATTCAAGGAACCATCGAATACAGTGTGGTAAACCACGGAAACAACACCACCACGTGTACAGGCGTAAGCAGCGTAGTTACCCAGAGAGCCAGGACGAACGCTGGTGTCGGAGCTAGAGTTAGAGAACAGGGATACAGAGTTAGCATCACAACCCAGTTCAAAACCACGGAAGATGTTGAAAGTTGGAGCGGAAGCGCCAGAGATCCAGGTCTCTTGCAGCGTACCGGCGGAACGTGCCTGGCCGATTTGTTGTGGTGTTACAGGGGCAGCCAGTACGGAACCCGCAGCCAGAGTGGCCGCTACGGCCAGAATCAGTTGTTTTACTTGCATTTGAAACTCCCAGTGATCAATCTTTATTGGATATTTCTAAGGAATGGCACCCACCCTCGTGGGGTGGGTGCCGACTGCAATTAAGCAGACTTGCGACGACGGGCGGCAGCACCAACCAGTGCCAGACCAGCCAACAACATGCCGTAAGTTTCTGGCTCAGGTACAGCAGCCACGGTGTACTTCAGAGCGCCATCAGCACCCAGGAAGAAAGTACCTTCGTAAACCAGAGGTGTTTCGTAGCCAGTGGAACCCAGACCAGCCAGGTACTGAACTACGCCTTGCTCTGTATCCAGACCGCTAGTAGCCAGAGGGCCAATGTTGAAGAACTTGTTGCCTGTCAGAGCTACGGAAGCGTAAGCAGCACCGGAAGTAGCAACGCTAGCGCCGTTTTCTACGGAACCGTGGTTGCCCAGTTGAGCAGCAGCGTCAACATACTTGTCGAAAGCAGTTGCTGCGTTGGCAATCTGAGTAGTGCGCAGGATTGGAGTGATTGCAGCACCTTCACGAGTAGTCGTGATGAAACCCTTGGTGCCGGCAGTTGTGCTCAGACCCAGGTTGTCAGTGGAACCGATGTGCCACAGAACGTTGCTGGCAGTTGCCAAGCTGAAGAATTGTGACCAAGCATCAGCGTAATCGCCAGCAGCCAGGTTCCAGCTAGCGCTGGTGGAAGCACCAACAGTGCCAGCTGCGAATGTGGAGTAGGAAAGACCCAGATCGAAAGCAGCAGAAACGCCACTAGAACGATCAATAACAGTCAATACCAGGCCGCCATCACCAGCAGCACCGCTAGACAGTGCAGCGTTAGCAGCACCGGAAACGCTCATTACTGCAACAGCAGCAGCAACCAAAGCCTTCATCTTGAAATTCATGGTTATAACTCCCGAAAAAATTTAAAAGCAAAACACCTACGAAAAGTTTTTGAGCCGCTACATTCGTCACGCCGCACCCTACCGAACGTACTTAACTGCGCCTTCTCAAAATTCGCGACTGGGAGCATCTTAGAAAAGCTATGTGAAGTGGCGATGGTCTGCTTCTAGTTCTTTAGGACTAGCTCAGCACTGGTTTAAAGGGAATTAACCAGCGCCAAAAGCAAAAAGGACTAGTGCCATCTAGTCCTTTTTCATGACTGTGTGAATGCTGTATTTTTCGTTTCGCCCAGCCAGGCCAGGCCCACACTGATTTTGCGCTTAGTTACGAATCAGTCCCAGCCTGAAGGCCTTGGAGGCCGCATGACTGCGATTTTGCACATCCAGCTTGCGCAAAATATTCTGCATATGGTTTTTTACCGTCAAAGGGCTGATCTGCAGGATGGTGGCAATTTCCCAGTTGCTCTTGCCGGTGTGCACCCAGTGCAGGATTTCCTTTTCGCGCATGGTGATCAGCCCCGCCACCGAGCTATCGCCCAACATATCGGCAGAAGCCGTAGCACTGTCGCTAACGCGCATCAGCACCGAGTGCAGATAAGGCACCAGCAATTCCAGCAGATAGGCATGGTTGCCATTCAACTCCCCGGCCACGCGTGAAAAACAGAAGAAAGAGGAAATGCTGCCATCGGCAGAAGACAGACCATAAGCTGCCAGATTGCGTAGCTCGCTGGCCTGTAGATTGGCCTGATCTATCTCTGGCACCGTGAAATTACCGAAACTGCCGGGACGTAGATAAGGATCAACCAACACAGGCAGGCTGGTTTCCTGCCAGGACTGAATCGCACGCAACACCACACCATCAGTTTCCTGCATGCTCACGGCCGTATGGGTTTCGGTGACATAGCGCGTGCTGCTGAAGGTTTCCAGGGAGAAGGGACGTCCTGCGCCTATGGACAAACCACAGAGTAGTACTTCATGCGGTAGCAGGAATTGAAAATAACCTTGCAGCCAGGAAAAGAACTGTGCCTTTTTCTTGATACGCAATGAAGCGTCAACCACCTCCAGGAAAGCGCCAGCCTGGTCTGGAGTGAGCTCCTTGTGATGGTGCTCTCTAACCCCGATAGAAAATTGTTGTAGCAAAACAGCCCCCTTAGCGGCACGCGCTGATCGCGGGTGGCGATACCTGGCGGTGCGGCATTTTTTTACATCAACGGCAACCATCTTGTCGTGGCTTCCGGCGAGGCTCATTTATAACAAGGCTATATGACAGTAATAATTACTTGTCTTAGTCAAATTGAACTAAGTGCAAAGCGCAGGCTTTCATGCATACGTCATATGCTTGCGCCAAACTGCTGCGCATGACCAAGACCCTCACCACCGCTTTTGTACTCTCACTCTGGGCCTGGCTTAGCCTGACACCGGAATCGCGTGCTGCGGATATTTGTGTGCAGGATGATGATCAGGAAGCTTTTTCGATTTCCAACATCAGTGATAGCGATCATTGCCAGTGGCGTGTGAGCGAGCAGGGCATGGCAACATCCTCTGCTGGCAAATTCAGTCAGAAATCGCTGCCTTATGCCACCATGATCAAAACTGCTGCCGATGCCACCCTCACCGATGCCGCCTTGCTGCATGCCGTGATCAAGACTGAATCTGACTACCAACCGCAAGCGCGCTCCCCTCGTGGTGCGCAGGGTCTGATGCAATTAATGCCTGCCACTGCACGGCAATTAGGTGTCAGCAATCCGCGCGATCCGGCGCAGAATATCTTGGCGGGTGCGCGTTATCTGCAGCAATTGCGCCAGCAGTTCAACGACAACCTACCCTTGGCGCTAGCTGCCTATAATGCAGGCCCGGCTGCAGTGCTGCGTCACGGCAATACCATTCCGCCTTATGCCGAAACCCAGGCCTATGTGCCGCGCGTAATGCAGGAATATCAGCGCCTGCTGAGCCAGTACTGAGCCGCGCCGCTATCACAGACAGCGGGCTCATCGCTGGTCATTTCTGTGGTGAAATATATGGCTAGGTGTGTGGCTGTAGATAATAAGAATAACCAGACACTTAACGTAGACACTGCCTATAGCCATCAAATGCGGCTTGCAAGCAGCTACGACATGCAGGCGAAGTTGCCAAGCCACAACCACTGTGGCAATTGAGCTGGGCCGCATCCAGGCTGGCGCCACAACTAGCATACTTTTCGGCGTTAGCCGCCCCACCAGCCCCCGCTGGCACAGGATTAGGCTGGGGGAGTGGATTCGGCTCTGGCAGCGCAGGCTCATTCAGTGGCTGACGCGGATTACTTGGCGTCAGCCCACTGCCCTTGTCATTGGCAACAAACCGCCAGTCCTGATAACTAGCTGCCCCAGCAAAGCCCTGCAAATCGTCAGCAAAACTTTCCTGCTTAAAGGGCTTGAGCTTGGAACGGCTGTAAACGCCAGTGATGCCATTACCATCCTTGATCAAGCCCCAATCACGGCTAGCTGTCATCGGGTCTACAAATATCTTGCGCAAATGCCGCGCAGGCTTGGGGCCGCGCCTGTCATCGAGTAAGGCCGCCAGAGTGGGTGGATATTGTTTGATCGGGCTGGGGGTGGATTCATGATAACGGCTGATGGCCTGACTGAACTGCATGCCGACAAACAGTAACTCCTGCTCTTTATCGCGCTGCGAAGCGGTATGCCAAGCCTGCCCCAGCGCCGCCAACCCTATGCCACTAATCGCAATCATCATCAGCAGGCCGATATAGGTGAAGCCAGCGGCGTAAGCTAATCGAGAGGTGAAGCCGAAGGCGGAACCGTGCTTAGGTGCGAAGCCGAAGGCGGAACCGTGCTTAGGAGTGAAGCCGAAGGCGGAACCGTATTTAGGAGCGAAGCCGAAGGCGAAGTTTGATTTAGGAGTGAAACCAGCGGCGGAACGCCTTTGAACGAGAAAGCCAGCACCACCACTGAATGCATGCCCCTTCCAGCATAACGTGGTCTGTTGCCGCGCCTTACCACTCGGCATAAAGCGAGCCATCCTTGGCCTGGCCTTCCGCACCGCTATGCAGGTCATAGAGGTCGCCGGGAATATCTTCATCGGGCTTGACCACAATCCAGGTCTCACCACTCTCGGTCAAAGGGTCCACAGGCACCTGGCGGATATAGTGCCTCTCGGCGAGCTCCTGCAATGATTCCGGGTAGCGCGCATTGTCAGCATGGAATTTATCAATGGCGTCACGCACCACCTGCAAAGTCTGCTTAAGCGCGGCTTCCTTGGCTCTGTCTATGCCGCTGAAATAGCGTGGCGCGGCAACGGTAAGCAATAGCATCAAGATCGCCATCACCACCAGCAACTCAACCAAGGTAAACCCTTGCTGCTTAGTGAGCTTGAGCTTCATCACCACTCCCGGTAGGCAATGCCATTGAGGCCGCTTGCGCTGCTCAATGAATACACATCAAACACATCGGCACCCGCTTGTGGGGCTTCTGGCGGGCTGGCATAGCTGCGCTTGCCCCAGGTGTCCTGCGGCGGAATATCTTTATCTTCATGCATGGGGTCGCGTGGCAAACGGCGCAAAAAGCGCAAAGTGCGTTTTTTCTCACTGGTGATATCAGGCACACCCTTGGCCAATATCTCCAGGTTGGGCGGATATCCCGTAGCCTCAGCGCTGACTTTGACCTTGCCTTCCTCTACCGCCTTTTTGTAGGCATCTATGGCAGCGCGTATCTCACGCAAAGCCTGACGCAAATCGGCCTCCTGCTGGCGCTTGACGCTCCACTGGCCAAGAGGAATCAGGGCGGTGGCCAGTATGCTGACGATGGTGAGGGTCACCACCAGTTCAATCAGCGTAAAGCCTCTGAGCTTGCTCATGGACTGTCGGCCCTGGGTGCTGGTGTGACTTGCGGGGTCGCTGGCGCAGTCACCTGCGGCACTACAACTTGTGGCGTCACCAAGGGCACCACGGGCTTGGGCTGGCTGGACATAAAGTTATCCTGCCTTGTCGGCTGCGTTTCCGCAGCTTCAGCTACAGGCTGCTCTGCTTCCACTCTAGGTTCAGGCAATTGCAGGCGCTGCATGATGACATCACGGGTATTCACGCTAGCGCTGCCCGTGCCCGGCGTCACAATCTGCGCATGGTCGCTAATGCCGTTTTCAGTGCCCGACCAAAACTCCAGCATCTCAGACGCGGGACGGCTGATGTTGTTGACCACCCTAGGGGTAATCGCCAGCACAATCTCGGTCTTTTTGCGGTTATCAATCTGGTTGGAGAACAAACGCCCAAGCAGGGGAATATCCCCCAGCCCTGGCAAACGGCTGGTGTTCTTGCGTTCTTCATCATTAATCAGGCCAGCCAGTATCTGTGTTTCACCATTTTTCAGGCGCAGCAGGGTACTGGCGTTACGGGTGCCTATCTGGTAAACCACACCACCGCCAGTCAGCGGGGTGGAGGTGCCCAGTGAGGAGACTTCCAACGCAATCTTGATATTGACGAAATCATCCAGCGTGATGCGTGGCTCGGCTTCGAGCTTGAGGCCCACATCCAGATATTGCACAGTCTGCGAGGAACCTACCCCCGCGGTGGCAACAGTCGTGATCACCGGGATTTTATCCCCCACCAGCACCTGGGCCTTGTCATTGTTGCGCACGCGTATGCGCGGGTTGGCCAGGATGTTGACGTCGGCGGTGGTTTTCTTGAAATTCACTGAGGGATTGCTATCAAAGTTGAAGGTGCTGGAGTTATTGCTCTTCAGTGCCTCTATCGATAAACCCGCTGCGGCCGTCAGCGAGGTCGGGTATTCCACACCCAGCTCTTGCAGGCGTTCACGCGTCACTTCCATGACTTCAATTTCCAGCATCACCTCCGGGTCGGCCAGGTCATTGGCCTGCACCAGCTTCTCGGCAATGCGCACCACTTCCGGGGTGTCACGGATCACGATCATATTCAGGCGCTCGTCGGTGTGCACATCCTTGGTTTTGAGCATGGTTTTTACCAGCGCTGCCACGTCCTTGGCCTTGGCATTGGTCAGGTAAAAATTGCGTATCACCAGGTCCTGATAATCCTTGAGCTTGGCTGCAGTGTTGGGGAACACCAGCGCGGTGGTCTCGGACAGCACTTTCTTTTGCAAGCCATTGGTGGCCAGCACCATCTCAATGGCATCTTCCACCGGGGCTTTCTTGATAAATACCGTGGCCTTGGTATCGGGCTTGATATCCTTATCCAGAATGAAGTTGATGCCAGTGGCGCGTGACATGGCCTCAAACACCATCTTGATATTGGCGTCACGCAGCTCCAGATTAACCGGCTTGGTGAATGCAGGTTTCAAGCGCGGTGGCTCCATGCGCGCCAGATTGCGCTGCTCGCGCAAATCACGCTGCATGCGCAGCGCCTGTTCATGCTGTGGTGTCTCCAGCAAAATCTGGTGCAACATGGCACGCGCGCCATCCTTGTCACCTTTTTCCAGCATCTGCGTTGCCTGCTCCAGTTGCTCGGCATGGCGGCGCGTGCTTTCTATCAGCAACTGGCCAGAAAGCGCGCGCACATTATCCGGCTCTATATTGAGCACACGCTGATACAAGGCACCAGCATCTGCCATGCGGCCATCGCGCAGCGCTGCCTCGGCCTCGCGTATCAGCTGATTGACCCCTTGCTCGGTAGCCAACCTGACATTTTGTCGCTCGGGCAGGCGCTCGGGTTTTTTGGCTTGCTCGGCTTTAGTGTTGGCGATTTTTTCTTCAGGCGTGTTACCGGGGAAACCTGGCTTGGGCCAGGGCGCAATCGCACAGGACGATAAGCTGGTCACAATCAGTAAGGCAGGCAGGCAATGCCTGGCAGTGGACAACATGTTATAGATTCCCTTGTAAATCATCTGGATCGCCCGGCAAATGGCTGGCCGGATTGACGGGCGCAGACAACTTGCTTTTCTTCAGCAGGGTTTTGGGCAGGTTAAGTGGCAGATAGGTCAGGCCCAGGCTTTGCTCATCTTCATGATCCAGCCGCCAGTTGGGGTCTACGCGCTCACCCACGCTGACCGAATACAGGCGGTTGGCACTCGCCAACAGGATCACCGTGCCTTGTGGCCCTTCCTCCAGTTTGCCCATATAGGCAAACCCTGGCTCAGGCGCCACAGGGGGTGCTGGTGCCAACTCGGCAGCAGTCTTGGGCGGTGGTATATACCATTGCTGGCTGCGGAATAGATCGCTAGTCTCAGCATGCGCTCCTGCTGGTGCTGCGCGTCCTTCCAGCAAGCCCCAGGCCAGATAGGAGGATGACTTGCTGGTTGTGGCAGCAGCGCCTGAATCTTGAGTGTTGGCTTTGGCCAGGCTAGTGCTGGCAGCGCCAGTATTGGCAGATACTGCTTGGGCAGCACTTTTAGATAGTGCCTGGGAAGCATGCACAGCACGTTTGGCTGGCATGGGCTCTAGCATAGCGTCGTCCTCATCTTCCAGGCTGAACACCAGCACCAGGGTCGCCGCCAGCGAGCAAAGCATTATCCAGTGACGCGGCTGCATGCTCATGCCCCCTTGCGGATAAAGAACACCAGGCGCAAGCGCGTCTTGATCTCGGTCTCGACAGCTTCACCGCGTTCAAAACTCAGCTCGACTAGAGCGACATTGGGCATGGCTTGCAGCATATCCAGAATCAAACCTTTGACCGCCTTGTAATTGCCCTGCACAGGCACAGTGGCTTCAAAGCGGCGTACATTGCCTTGGCGTTTTTCAGTGAGCGAATACTCACCTTGCACCACTTGCAAGCCATAACCTTCGGCCAGGCGGAACATCACGCCCAGTAAATCTGGCAGTTTTTCCACGCCGGGGAAGCGCTGGCTGAAAGTGCTCAACTCCTGCGCCAGGGTATCTTCAGGCGTCAGCACCACCTGCACCTTGGCGGGTCGCTGTAACTCTGCGGTTTGTAACTCTTGTTCCAGCTCGCCCACCTCAGCCTGCAATTGCCACATGCTTTTGGCCATTAGCAAAGCCACAGTGGTGGCAGCAATCGCTGCCATGCCAGGCCAGCCCAGGCGAAAACGCAGACGATTTGCGGTATACGTCCACCACTGCCATTGCAAAGCACTCATGGCTGCCCCCAACGTGCGCTAACGCCAAAGTGTATAAAGCGGGCCATGCCTTCGCCTTCGGGTTTTTCCATCAGTTCATGCTCATCCAGCACCACATCATGCATTTCGGGTACGGCTTCCAGGCGTTGCAGATAGGCCAACAAAGCGGCTACATCACGGGCTTCACCCTTGAGCCGCAAGCGGCCCTTGGCCGCATCAGGACGTATCGCCATCAGCGCCACATCCGGGCTGGCGGATTGCTCCAGGCGCAGAAGCAATGCAGGCCAAGGCCTGCCCAGTTCATCCAGTACCTGATTGGCTTCCTTGATCTCGCTTTTTTGCGTGCTGGACAAGGATTGCGGCTGTATGGCCTGCGCCTGCGCTGGCTGTAATTTCCCCTGCAGGCGGTTTAATTGTTGTTGGATATCGGCGCGCTCGCTACGCAAGCTGGTCCATTGCCAGGCACATATCAGCAACACCACCGTCGCCAACACCAGCATGGGAAAGTAGCGTGTGCTTACTTTGGCTACCGGGCCATGATTCAGTGCTATCCTCATGCCGCCACCTGTGATGCCAAGCCAATATTTCTAGGCGCAGGCAGCGCCAAGGCTTCCAGCTCATTGGCCGCCAGGCTGGCTATCTGCAGCGGCGTATCTTCCGCCAAGCCTAGTTGCAGCTTTAGCCTAGCCAGGCTGTCCTGCACCTGGGCTTGCCAGTCTGTGCTTAAAGGCTGTAACTGCACCGCCACCCAGCCGCCCTGCTGCCAGGCCAGCAAAGCCAGACGGCCAGCTTCTTTAAGGGCGAATATGCCGTGTGGGCCAGAGGGTGCCAGACGGTTGAAGGCTTGCATCAGCGTGGGCTCTACCTTGCCCAGTTGATAACCTGCAGACTCTAACGTTGATTTCAGCTTCTCGAGCAAGGCCTGGTCTACCGCGCTGGCGAGGCCGGACTGACCGATAGCGCCATAACTCAAGCGTATATCCCAGGTGGCGACTATCTCGCCATGCACACGCTCAAAAGCGTGGCGGCTTATCAGCGCCAACTCTTCCTGACTGCGCGCGCCATCGGGATTACCGACGATGGCAAAACGCATAAAATGGCTGGATAAGCGCACATCAACTCGGCAAGCGCTGGCATCCGTTTGCTTGAGCGCATTGATCAAAGCTTGCTGCATCGCCTGTGGGCTAGTGATAGCCTGCACGCCCTGCTTCACGACTTTGCTGCCATGCTTGAGCTGCCAGCTCAGCTCATCGGGAAACACCACCAACACGATGCTGGCGCGGCTGGCCTTGGCGCCGAGTGCCGCCATGCCATGTTTGAGCGCTGTCATGCCAGCCTTAAGCGACAAAGGTGACACGATTGATTTCCTCCAGGGTGGTTTCCCCACGCGCCACGGCTTCGAGTGCGGCTTCGCGCAGGCTTTTCATGCCACGTGCACGCCCGGCTTCCTTGAGCTTGCGCAAGGGTTCGCGCGCAATAATCATTTCGCGCAATTCGTCATCCAGTGCCAGCAGCTCCGCCACTGCCTTACGGCCTTTATAGCCGCTGCCACGGCAATGGCCACAGCCCTTGCCCTGACGGAAGCGGTAATGCTGCACCTCATCGCGGCTCAGCTTGGATTGCTCCAGCATTTCATCGCTGACTGCAATATCCTCGGCGCAATGGCTGCACACCAATCGCACCAGACGCTGCGCCATCACGCCATTCAGTGCTGCCACTAGACTGTAGGCTTCAACATTCATATGCAAAAAGCGGCTGATCACATCAAAGACGTTGTTGGCGTGCAGCGTGGTGAATACCAGGTGACCTGTGAGTGCTGATTGCACGGCAATCTGTGCGGTTTCAGGATCGCGGATTTCACCGACCATAATCTTGTCCGGGTCGTGACGCAGAATGGAGCGCAGGCCACGGGCAAATGTCAGGCCTTTTTTCTCGTTGACCGGGATTTGCAGTACGCCAGGCAGTTGATACTCCACCGGGTCTTCTATGGTGATGATTTTGTCGTGGCCGTGATTGACCTCGCAGATAGCGGCATACAGTGAAGTGGTCTTGCCGGAACCCGTAGGCCCGGTCACCAGCACCATGCCATAGGGTTCGCTCACCAGACGACGGAAATCGCTGATGATGTAATCATCAAAACCCAATTGCTTTAGCGACAAGCCCTTGGCCTGATCAGAAAGGGACTTGCGATCCAGCACGCGCAACACCGCATCTTCCCCATAAATGCTAGGCATGATGGAAACGCGGAAATCCACATCGCGGCCCTGCATCATGACCTTGAAGCGGCCATCCTGCGGCACTCTGCGTTCAGCAATGTCTAATTCGGCCAGAATCTTGACGCGCGAAATGGCTTGCTCCGCCATATCCGCGCCCTGCATGCTGCCCACATGGGCCAGCACGCCATCTATGCGGTATTTGATCACCAGGCCAGCGGCGACGCTTTCCATATGAATATCGCTGACCCCAGCCTTGAGCGCGTCATACAGCGTGGAATTGACCATGCGAATCACCGGGCTGCTGTCAGCATGTATGCTTTGCAGCGTCAGGTGCTCTACATCACTGTTGAGGCCATCACCCACTTCGCTGCCCGCCAGCATATTGCCGTCCATGGCGCGCAGGTCTTCTTCATGGCGGCTCAGATAGGCTTGCAGATCGGTGATATGCGCCAGGCCTAACAGGTAAGCGCCAGGCACTTGCTCGGCGGCCCAATCCTGCACAGTCTGGTCAAAGGGGTTGGCGACGATCAGCCAAAGCTGCAACTCAGCTTCATGCCCCTTAACCACCTCACGCAAGGGTAGGCAATGCAAGCGGCTGGCCATGGCAAAGCTCATGACATCAAACGCTGGCTGCATGTCATGCAGCTCGTCCATGCTGACCGGGCGCAAGCGCGTGGCAAGCGCCAGCGCCTGGGTATAAGCCTCATCTTCGAGACCAGTGAGGCCTTGCAGCGTCTGCATCATATCCTGGCCACTGCTAATCGCCAGGCTGCGCGCTTCACGCAGGCGCTCCTGATTGAACAGCAGATGTGGAGCTAGCTGCTGGGAGTTGATATCTGTATTGATATCCACATTGATATCTGCGGTTATCTCCGCCTGGTACAAAGTCTCGGGCGCGTTCATTGCAGGCTCCCGGCCAGCTCAAAGATAGGCATATACAACATCACCACCACCGCACCTATGATCAGGCCGATAAAAATCATCAACAAAGGCTCGAACAAGCGCGTAAACCACTCCAGCCAGCGCGAGATTTCCTCGTCGTGCAGCGTGGCAATATGTTCCATCATGCGTCCCATCTCTCCGCTTTTTTCACCAACGCGCAGCATGCGTAGTGAGACTGGCGTCACCAGGCCTGCGGTTTCCATGGCTTCAGATATGGCGCGGCCTTCCTTGATCATGCTGGCGGCCTGCCCCAGGCTTTGGTGCATAGAGGCCGCGAGCAAACCTCGCGCCATGGCCAGCGCCTGGGTGACGGTGATGCCGCCCTCGAGCAGCATGCCCAGGGTGCGATAAAAGCGTGCCAGCTGGAATACGCGCATTTGCTCACCCACAGTGGGAATACGCCACAGCAGGCTCATCAACTTGCCGCGCACACTGGGACGGCTCAAGGCTACGCCCAGCGCCACCAGCAAGGCCACACCACCCATCAATAGCACATGACCATGGGTTTCCATGATGCGGGCCCAACCCAGCACCAGCTTGAGCATCCATGCCTGGTTTTCCCCAGTATCGGCATAAATCTGCGAAAAGCGCGGCACCACATAACCGAGCAGAAACAGCACCACCAGCCCGCCGACTGTCATTAGCAACACTGGATATATAGAGGAGGCAATCAGTTTTTTGCGCAGCACTTCCACTTGCTGCTCATAGCCTATGTAGCGCAGCAAGGCTTCGGGCAAATCGCCAGTGCGCTCGCTGGCCTTGACCATGGAGGTGTAAAGACCAGTGAAAGCATGAGGAAAGCTTGCCAGTGCTGCGGAGAAGGTTTGGCCTCGATATAAAGCCTCCAGCACGCCACGCAGCACTTGCGCCACTTCCGGCCGCTGTTCTTTCTCGGCTATGCCTTCCAGTGACTCCACCAGCCCCAGGCCAGCCTTGAGCAGCGACAGCAACTCCTGACTAAACATCAACAGCGGAAAACGGCTGCGCTTGCGTTGCAGCAAGCCTTCACGCTCCGCTTTGGTGGCCAGTACTTCATAACCCTGGCTGCGCGCCTTGCCCGCCGCCTCATCGGCATGCTGGGCTTCGTATTCCAGCGTGACCAACTGACCAGCACTGAGCGCACGTACCTGAAAACGCATGATTACCAGTTCACGATATCAACATTGTCGTCGCTACCGCCGGGCTGACCGTCTTTACCCAGGGAATACAGATCGAAATCACCATGTTCGCCCGGCGATTTGAAGATATAAGGACGACCCCAGGGGTCATTGGGCACGGCTTTTTGCAAGTAAGGGCCTGCCCACCTGCTTTCGCCACCAGGTGCGGCATTGAGCGAGGCCAGACCTTGCTCGGATGTGGGGTAGTGGCCTACATCCAGGCGATATTGATCCAGCGCCTTTTCCAGCGCACCAAGCTGGGCGCGCGCAGTCTTGACCTCAGACTTGCCGAGCTGAGCAAAGTACTTGGGGGCCACATAACCGACCAGCAAACCGAGAATGACCAGCACCACCAGCAGTTCGAGTAAAGTAAATCCAGCCTGCAAAATGGAGCTGGATTGTTGAGTACGATGGAGATCAGGAATATTCATTGCGACTGCCAGCTCCGGCTGGCCTTTTAACTAATGATTTGTCGCCAAGAATAACCAGCCTTTGTGACGGTTTCATTAAACTCTAACGCCAGTATAAGTCACAACAATCAAGCATTTAAATAAGGCATGTCATTAAACCGAATTTCACAATTCTGCAATACTGGCATGCATAATTTGCCCAACCCTTGCCATGTTGGCAGCGCTTTTCAGACATTACTCAGGCCAATGACCACAGCTAGCCATCTCCGCTATATCAAGAATGAAGACAACCCCACCGTCAAACGCCTTCTGCGCGCTGTGGAGCCTGTACTCGACACCATGCCCTGCCTGGCCGTGCTGGCGATTTTTCAAGAAAACTTGCAGCTGTTTGCTTTACCAGTGGTGAATGCCGAGCATAAACCTGTGGGCATTGTCGAACGTCACGCTTTTGTCGAGACCTTTATCAAGCCTTACACCCATGAGATTTATGGCAAAAAGCCCATCGCTGAATTCATGAACCAGTCACCCTTGCTGGTGACCAGCCAAACCTCCATAGATGACATCTCGCGCATCATTATCGATGCCGGCATGCAGCATATGGTCAGTGGCTTTATTGTCACTGAAGATGAAAAGTATGTGGGTATTGCCAACGGTCATGACTTGCTCGATGAAATCACTCAGCGCAAACAGGCCAATCTGTTTTATCTGGCGCATTTTGACCAGCTGACCAAGCTGCCCAACCGCGTACTGTTTATGGACAGGCTGGCCATGGGCCTCGCAGAAGCCAGCCGTCAAGGCTCCAAAGTCGGCCTGCTATTCATAGACCTGGATAAATTCAAGCATTTCAATGACTCCATGGGCCACGCCTTTGGTGACCAGTTGCTAGTGACCGTGGCAGGCATACTGACCCGCTGCTCGCGCGAAATGGATACGGTGGCACGTTTGTCCGGTGATGAATTCACCATCATTGTCGACAATATCACTGGTCAGAAAGACCTGGATAGTTTGTGCTGGCGTATCCTCGATACGCTGAAACTGCCGCAGCAGATCATGGGGCGCGAAGTGTTCATTTCCGCCAGCATAGGCACGGCCACCTTCCCGCAGGATGACGTAGACCCCAACAATCTGTTGGTCAAGGCTGATGCGGCGATGTACGAAGCCAAGCGTGGTGGGCGCAATACCTACAGGCATTACAGCACTGGCATGCGCTTGTATTCGCTAGATCGCATGTCGCTAGAGACCGACCTGCGCCTGGCGATCGAGCGCAATGAATTTGAACTGTATTACCAACCCCAAGTGGCGCTAGACAGTGGCCGTGTGGTCGGCATGGAAGCCTTGATACGCTGGCATCATCCACAACGCGGTTTATTGACGCCTATACACTTTATTGAAATTGCCGAGGAAACCGGGCTGATTGTTTCCATCGGCCAATGGGTCATTCACGAGGCTTGTCGCCAGCATGAAGCCTGGGTAAAAAATGGGCTGCAACCCATGCGTATCTCGGTGAATATCTCCGCCATGCAGTTTTACCAGAGCGATTTCTGCGGCATGGTGGAAGGCATTATTCAGGAAACTGGCATCACGCCTTCATTCCTGGAGCTGGAGCTGACCGAGAGCATGTTTATGCAGGATGCCGATGCTGTGGTGCGCACTCTGCGCCGCTTGCACGCACTCGGCATCAAGCTGGCGATAGATGATTTTGGCACTGGCTATTCCAATCTCAGCTATCTGCGTAAATTCCCCATAGACAGGCTCAAGGTCGATCAGTCCTTTATCAAGGGCATAGAGCATGAGCCAGTCAACGTAGAGATTGTTAAAACCATCGCAGCCCTCGCCAAGAGCATGTCACTGGAACTGGTGGCAGAGGGTGTGGAAACCGATATTGAGCTGCACTGGGCAGAATCCAGCGGCTGTAATTTCGTGCAGGGTTACCGCTTCTCACAACCTTTGCCTGCAGAGCAATTCACCCACTGGGTGGCGCAGTATGAGTGCCTGACCAAATCTGACTACCTAACTACGCTGTAACTCAGCAAAAATAGCGAGCAAGCGCTCGCCACGCCATTCTCAGAAACGTTGTGACTGCTTACGACGCCAGCGCGCAAATACGCCCACCAAGCCTAGCAACAACATGCTGAGCGTGGAAGGTTCAGGGACGGCGCTGACCTGCCAGCCTATATCGCGCAGCGCGGCATAATCCAGCGCGCTGAGATATTCGCGCTTACCGGGCACTGTACCCGGATCCATAAGATTGGCCGCTTCCACGCCATAAGCCCAATGCGCAGCCACCCCATCCACAGGTACGGCAGAACCGTAGACAGCACTGGCATATTCCCCAGTGAACACGCCGTTCTGCACCAAGGCATCCCAGGCGGCTGAGGCACCAAAGCCCAGCAGATGCGCAATTTCATGGGTGGCGGTGGTCAGGAGATCAGGCTGCCCTGCTGCCAAACCACTCTCATCCAGACCTATATACCAGGGCTGATAGCTGTTGAACCAGATGGAGCCACCCCAAGGGGCCACATCGGTAGGAACAGCCGCCAACGCGCCTTCCTGCCCACGGCCAGCCACAGTGTCCAAAAACGCCTGACTACCCTGGGCACTTACATTACCGCCACCCGCAGCGCCCAGCACCCCGCCACTGAAAGATGAAGCCCCGACAAATACCACCAGGCTGTTTTCCGGCACCAGCAGGTTGCTGACCGTAGCCTGCTCCAGCCAGTTACTCCAGCTCGGGTGCTGGAAACTGACGCTCCAGCTATTGCCCGCGCTCGCGTCTATCGCCAGCAGATTATCTGTAAAGCCACTGAACACCGAAGCCGCCTGCTGCAGCACTTCACGCCGCATCAAGCCAGCGGAGCTATCCTCACTGAACCAGCCACTGCGGTCAAAGCGATAATCAAAGACTATATCCAGCGCCTGGGCGGAATTAGCCAGCAGCAAACCGGGGATAAGCATCAGGGCAGATAAGCGGGACACAGACATCTGGGTGATTCCAATCAATGTTATTGAGAATCATTATAATCCTCATTATCACAAATACTCAAGCCATGAAATGATGAGGTCTCCGTGCGCTTTGGGGCTTGATTGCTGAATACTGCCGCCCCCTACGGTCTCGGTGTGCTGACCTCATTTTTTAGCTCCCTGCTGCTGCCTCCTTCCTGCCCATGCCCGATAAAAGTATGATGCTGCTACTTCATTTTTTAACCATTTTTCACCATGGCTTGTGCATGATTGAGCTGCTGAAATTACTACTGACCCGGCCCTGGGCATTTCGCTTGCGTATGCTGGATGAGCATCTGAGCAGTATTGAGGCCCAGCCGGATTTAAATGGCTGGCGGCGCTTTGTAGTGGAGTTCCTTTATTTCGGCATCAAGGAAGCTCGCGCCTGCCTATTTGTTGGCTTGTTCTTTGCCGCGGTATTTGTAGTGCCGCGTAGTGGGCTGCTGGGGGTGCCACGTTACGATGTATTGTTGCTGGCAGCCCTGGGCATACAAGCCTGGATGCTGATGGCAAAGCTGGAGACTTGGGACGAACTGAAGGCGATTTCCTTATTCCATGTAGTAGGATTTGCGCTGGAAGCGTTCAAGACTTCAAGTGGCATAGGCTCATGGTCTTACCCGGATTTTGCCTATAGCAAGCTGTTTGGCGTGCCCTTGTTCGCGGGTTTTATGTATGCCGCCGTCGGCAGCTACATCATTCAGGCCTGGCGATTACTGGAATTGCGCGTGGAGCATCATCCGCCGCACTGGATGGCGGCGCTGATGGCGCTGATTATCTATGCCAACTTTTTCACGCATCACTTTATAGGCGATTACCGCTGGTATGTGGCAGCTTGCGCGCTGGGGCTATACGCACGCACCACCGTCATTTTCAAGCCCTATGACAGGGAACGCCGTATGCCCTTGCTACTGGCATTCATACTGATAGGTTTGTTCATCTGGCTGGCAGAAAACATCAGTACCTTTTTCACCATCTGGCAGTACCCCAATCAAGTTGGCGCATGGTCGGCCGTGCATGTCAGCAAATGGAGCTCATGGTCTTTGCTGATCATCATGACCTTTACCATAGTCGCCAATCTCAAGCATGTGAAGCAGCGCATTCACGTGGCTTGATGGTGAACGCTTAGCTCCGGGCTTATACACCAGCCGCCGCTAGGTGCCATGTGGCTGACGCATCATGCCTCATGGCTTAATTGACCAGGCTCATCCATTGACCAGGTTGTTGAAGTGCTCTTTCTGCGCCAATACCTGGTCGGTATCAACAAAGCGCGCCGCAATGGCCTGGAAAGCATCCTGAAGTTCAATAAAGGCATCCACCATATCTGGGTCAAAATGCTGACCTCTACCCTCAATTATGATGGCCGCCGCTTTTTCATGTGACATGCCTTCTTTGTAAACCCGACGGCTGATTAGGGCGTCATATACATCCGCCACCGCCATTAGCCTGGCTGACACTGGAATATCTTCGCCAGCCAGCCCCTGCGGATAACCGCTACCATTCCATTTCTCGTGGTGGCAGTAGGCAATTTCCTTGGCCAAGGTGAGAAATTCGACCTCTCGACCCAACTGTCGCTCAGCAAACTCAATCACCTGCTTGCCCAGTAGGGCGTGGGTTTTCATGATTTCAAACTCATGTGGCTCGAATTTTCCGGGCTTCAGCAAAATGCGGTCAGGAATGCCTACCTTGCCTATGTCATGCAAAGGCGCAGATTTAAATAGCATCTGGATAAATGCAGGCGTCAATAAGGCCTTGAACTTTGGATGGGTGCTGAGCTTTTCGGCCAGTTCCTTGACGTAAAACTGGGTGCGGCGGATATGGTTACCCGTTTCCGAATCACGCGTTTCCGCCAAGGAGGCCATGGTCAGGATGGTGACATCCTGCAGGGCGACCAGCTCGGTGGTGCGCTTTGCCACCTCTTGTTCCAGATAGGCTGCCTTGTCCTTGAGGAAATCAGCACTGGCCTTGAGTGTCAGATGATTGGCAACACGTGCCAGCGTAATTGCAGGGTTGATGGGCTTGGTAATGTAATCGACGGCACCCAGCTCCAGCCCCAGTTCTTCATCTGCAGCCTCTGAGCGCGAGGTGAGAAAAATCACCGGGATGTCATGGGTCTTCTCATCGCTTTTCAGGCGCTTACATACCTCGTAACCATCTATGCCCGGCATCATGATATCCAGCAGGATCAAATCCAGATGGCGCTCCTCCGTGGCGATGGCCAATGCCTTCTCTCCACTATTGGCCACCTTGACCCATTTCAGAACCACTTCTGATCTGGCATCCAATATCATCATGGCAAGGCGCATAAAAAAAGCCCAAGATGCTTAACACCTTGGGCTGTCTTATCTAGCGTGTATATTCACACCCGGCTTGTGGATCAGAACGGAATATCGTCCTCGAAATCATCAAAGTTGTTCCCACCTGCTGGCTTGGCCGCAGGAGCTTGACGCTGCTGAGAGGGCGCAGGCGCTGATGATTGTCTGGGCGCGGACTGGCTATAGTCCTGATTGAAGTCTTCGCCGCCATCATAGCTAGCACCGCCTCCACCGCCACCACCATCACGGCCACCCAGCATTTGCATTTGGTCGGCAATGATTTCAGTGGTGTATCTGTCCTGGCCTTCTTTGGTTTGCCACTTGCGGGTCTGCAGGCGGCCCTCAACATAGACTGGCCTGCCCTTCTTCAGGTATTCGCCAGCAATTTCAGCCAGTTTGCGGTACATGACAATGTTGTGCCACTCCGTGCGCTCCTGGCGCTGACCGTTTTTGTCTTTCCAGTTATCAGTGGTGGCAATGCTGAAGTTACAGACCGCTTCGCCATTGGGCATGTAGCGCACTTCGGGATCACGCCCCAGATTGCCGACCAGAATTACCTTGTTAACCGATGCCATTTTTATCCCTTAATCAATTGCAGCGCTGCAGAATCATCCCAGCTTGCCTGCATGTCTACTTTTAATATCACCATGCCCTCGGCGGGCAGGACGACGGATTCTCGCACCCCTGGCAACGCAGCCAGTTGCCTGGAGAGCAGCGCTGTATCTAAACCATGCCCAGCAGGCAGGTGGAACATGCGGCTGCGTACTGCGGCAGGTGGCTGCATGGTCATGACGCTGACCAGCCACAGGATCATCAGTATGCCACAGAAGACAAACACGGCAGCATAGCCATATTCGCTCGATAGCCAGCCACCAGAAACGCCGCCAACAAAGATACCCAGGGACTGTGCGGTATTGAATACCCCTATCGCCGTGCCCTTGGCCGAGGCGGGTGCTTGCTTGGAAATGGTCGAGGGCATGATGGCTTCAAGCACATTGAAGGCGATGAAGAACACGGTCAATGCCGTGACTACCCCCCAGAAACTGTTGATCCATAAACCAAAGGCAATTTCTGCCAGCAGCATGACAGACACGCTGGCGATAAACACTTGCTTGAGCTTTGCTTTCTTTTCGCCATAGATGATGGCAGGCACCATCAAGCCCAGGGAAATCAGCATGATGGGCAGATAAATCATCCAGTGATCGTTTTCGCTCATGCCACTGCCTTGCTTGAGCGCAAACGGCACCACCACAAACATGGCCATATGCGAGGCATGTAGCGCAAAAATGCCGAAATTCAAACGCAGCAATTGGGTGTCGCGCAGCACTGGGCCTAGTTTGCCCGGAGCGGCCTGGGTGTCGGAGTGGAAGCGGCTGATCTGCGGATCAGGCACCAAATACTTGATATCCAGTATCGCCAGCAAGGCCAGCACACCTGTCAGCATAAAGATGCCAGAGACACCTATCCATTGATTGAGAGTAGGGCCGAGTATCAGCGACAAGGCAAAGGTCACGCCTATGCTGCCGCCTATCATGGCCATGGCCTTGGTTCTGTGCTCTTCCCGGGTGAGGTCGGCCACCAGCGCGGTAACGGCCGCCGATACTGCCCCTGCGCCCTGAATTGCGCGACCAACAATAATCATATGGATGTCATCGGCAAGGGCTGCCACCAGGCTGCCTATGGCGAAGATGACAAGGCCGACATAAATCATGTTCTTGCGGCCTATGCGATCCGAGGCCATACCGAAAGGTAATTGGAACAAAGCCTGGGTCAGACCATAAGCGCCTAGCGCCAGGCCAATATAAAAGTGATCATGTCCGCTGGGCAGAGTCTCGGCATAGATGGCAAAGATAGGCAGGATCAGGAACATGCCCAACATGCGCAAGCCATAGATAGAGGCCAGGCTCAAGGTAGCCCGCAGTTCGACAGCGGACATGCGATTAGGCGTTGACATTAAAAATCGTTGAAGTAAACAGGCGAAGTTGCGTATATTAACAGGTTGCCCCACCTTAAGTTAACTAAACCCAACAGGCGATAAGTCTCTATTCAATGGATTACATACGCATACGTGGTGCCCGCACCCACAATCTGAAGAATGTCTCACTGGACCTGCCACGCAACAAGCTGATTGTGATTACGGGCCTGTCGGGCTCAGGTAAGTCCTCACTGGCATTTGACACTCTGTATGCCGAAGGGCAACGCCGCTATGTCGAGTCGTTATCGGCTTATGCCCGCCAGTTCCTCGCGCGCATGGACAAGCCCGATGTCGATCTGATTGAAGGCTTGTCACCTGCAATCTCGATAGAACAGAAATCCACCTCGCACAATCCGCGCTCTACCGTGGGCACAGTCACCGAGATTCACGATTATCTGCGCCTGCTCTACGCCCGCGCGGGCGACCCTGAGTGCCCGGACCATGGCATCAAGCTTGAAGCCCAGACTGTGTCTCAGATGGTGGACAGTGTGCTGAATCTGCCTGAAGACACCAGACTCATGATCCTGGCGCCAGTGGTCAGCAATCGCAAGGGTGAGCAACTGGATCTTTTTGAAGAGCTTAAGGCCCAGGGTTTTGTCCGCGTGCGCGTGGATGGTGAAACCTATGAGCTGGACGCCGTGCCCAAGCTGGCCAAGACCATTAAGCATAATGTCGATGTGGTGGTGGACAGACTGAAGATACGCGCTGATATGAAGCAGCGCCTGGCAGAGTCTTTCGAAACTGCCTTACGTCTGGCCGATGGCAAAGCCGTAGCACTGGAAATGGATAGCAATAAGGAACACCTGTTCTCAGCCAAGTTCTCCTGCCCGGTATGCGACTACTCACTGGCCGAGCTTGAGCCACGCTTGTTCTCCTTCAACAACCCCATGGGCGCTTGCCCTAAATGCGATGGCTTGGGGCAGATCAGCTTCTTCGATCCCAAGCGTGTGGTCGCCTTCCCGCATTTGTCTTTAGCCAGTGGCGCCATCAAGGGCTGGGACAAACGCAACCAGTTCTACTTCCAGATGTTGCAGAGCCTGGCCCAGCATTATGGCTTTGATCTGGAACTGGCATTTGAAGCCTTGCCTGCCGAAGTCCAGGATGTGCTGCTGAACGGCAGTGGCAAGGAAAGCATTGCTTTTCAGTATATGAACGAGCGCGGCAAGCTCTATGAAAAGAGCCATAGCTTTGAGGGCATACTCAACAATCTGCAGCGCCGTTACCATGAAACCGACTCCATCACCGTGCGTGAAGAGTTGGCCAAGTATCTGAACTCCCAGGCCTGCCCCGAATGTAGCGGCACACGTTTGCGACGTGAGGCGCGCCACGTCAAAGTCGGCAGCCGCAATATCCACGAAGTCTGCGAAGCGCCGCTGAAGGAAGCCCAGCATTTCTTCGATACATTGCAACTCAGCGGCCAGAAGCTGGCGATTGCCGACAAGATCGTGCAGGAAATCAGCAGCCGCCTGAAATTCCTCACCAATGTTGGCCTGGAATATCTCTCGCTGTCACGTTCTGCCGAGACCTTATCCGGCGGCGAGGCGCAGCGTATCCGTTTGGCTTCGCAGATAGGTTCCGGCCTCACAGGCGTGATGTATGTGCTGGATGAACCCTCTATAGGCTTGCACCAGCGTGATAACGACAGGCTGTTGCAAACCCTGGTGCGCCTGCGCGACATCGGCAACAGCGTCATTGTAGTGGAACATGACCAAGATGCCATCCTGGCAGCGGATTATGTGGTGGATATCGGCCCAGGCGCAGGCGAACATGGTGGCAATATTGTCGCCGCAGGCACGCCTGCCGAAATTCAGGCCAACGCTGATTCCTTGACCGGGAAATACCTCAGCGGGGTCAAGGAAATTGCCGTACCCAAGAAACGTCACGCACCCGACCCCAAGCGCTGGCTCAAGCTTTCCCACGCCACAGGCAACAACCTCAAGGATGTCAGTGTGGATTTACCCGTGGGTCTCTTGACCTGCGTGACCGGGGTCTCAGGCTCTGGCAAATCCACACTCATCAACGACACGCTGTATCGCGTGGTGGCCAAGCACCTTTATGGCAGCTCGGCAGAACCCGCCGCGTTCAAGGAAATTGAGGGCCTGGAGTTCTTCGATAAAGTCGTGGATGTAGATCAAAGCCCGATAGGCCGTACGCCACGCTCCAACCCAGCTACTTACACTGGCTTATTCACACCCATACGCGATCTGTTTGCTGGCGTGCCGGAAAGCCGTGCGCGTGGTTACGGCCCTGGTCGTTACTCCTTCAATGTTAAGGGTGGCCGCTGCGAAGCCTGCCAGGGCGATGGTGTGATTCGCGTGGAAATGCATTTCCTGCCCGATGTGTATGTGCCATGCGATGTGTGTAAAGGCCATCGCTATAACCGTGAAACCCTGGAAATTCATTACAAGGGCAAGAATATCCACGAGATTCTGGCGATGACGGTGGAGCAGGCACGTGAGTTCTTTGATGCCGTGCCTGTGGTGGCGCGCAAACTGCAAACACTGCTGGATGTGGGCCTGGGTTATATCACCCTGGGCCAGTCTGCCACCACACTATCTGGCGGCGAGGCACAACGTGTGAAACTGGCACTGGAGTTATCCAAGCGTGATACAGGACGCACGCTGTACATCCTGGATGAGCCAACCACGGGACTACATTTTGCCGATATTCAACTGTTGCTGGATGTGCTGCACCGCTTGCGCGACCATGGCAACACCATTGTCATCATTGAGCACAATCTGGATGTGATCAAGACTGCAGACTGGATCATAGACATGGGTCCAGAAGGCGGCGACGGCGGCGGCACCATGATTGCCAATGGCACCCCGGAACAAGTGGCGGCCACCAAGGGTAGTTATACGGGCAAATACCTCAAGCCACTACTGAAATAAGCGCTGTAGCCTGCCCAGGCCTGCAAACAAATTAGCCGCACCCTGTGCGGCTTGTTTATTTGGGCGACAGCTTGAGGTTGTTGGCGATGTCTAGCGTGGAATCGCGGCAAAACGCATGCGTGATTCTATGATGCCCGTTTTGCGGGCCAGGCCGCGCGCGTGGCGATGCTGATCGTAATAACGCGGATTGGGAATCATGGCCGCCAGTTTAGCCGCCTGATGGCTGCTGAGATTGGCGGCGCTAGTCTTGTAATAATGCCGCGCCGCAGCCTCGGCACCAAATACACCATTACCCCATTCAATGACATTAAGATAAATCTCAAAAATGCGGCGCTTGCTCATCATGCGCTCCAGCATCCAGGTGATGGCAGCCTCTTCCAGCTTGCGCCAGGGTGTACGCTTGGTGGACAAAAACAGATTCTTCGCCAATTGTTGTGAAATGGTCGAGCCTCCGGCCACAATGCGGCCTTTCTGCCAGTTCTTTTCGTAGGCCTTTTGTATGCCGTCCCAGTCAAAGCCTTCGTGGTCTATAAACTTGCCATCCTCGGATGCCACCACGGCGCGTTTGAGATTGCTGGAGATTTTGCGGTATTCCACCCATTGATGCTGCAGCTTGGCATTAGGCTTGGTTTGCTCCAGCGTGGAGAGGCTGTTGCGCATAAAAGCCGTGCTGTCTGGATTGTGATCTACCCACCAGCAAATATGCAGAAAAATCCATAGCTGATAAACCGTCACCAACACCAGCAATAGCAGCAGCAATTGCAATACCACTCTGCGCATCATGCTGCGCGCATCGCTTGCATTACTTGGGCAGTCTCAGGCCTTACTCCACGCCAGATAAAGAAGGCTTCGGCCGCCTGCTCTACCAACATGCCCAGCCCATCGGCAATCAGGCTGGCAGACTCTTGCCGCGCATAGTGCATGAAAGGCGTTTCACGCCCATACAACATGTCATAAGCTAGGGCATGATCCGCAAATAAGTCTGGCGGCAAAGGTAAGGCCTCATTGCTGAGACCACTGGAGGTGGCATTGATGACAATGTCGTACTGCTTGCCAGCAAGATCAGCAAAACTACACGCCTCAAGCTCCACCGCATTGTTTTTGGCATCGGGCTTGGCCCTGCTGACCATGGCAACCGCTTTGTCTAAAGTACGATTGGCGATATGCACACACGTGGGCTGGGTTTGCAATATCGGCCCCAACACCCCTTCCGATGCCCCACCCGCACCAAGCAACAGCACACGCTTGCCCTGCAAGGGCAGATTGAGGTTGTGCAGAATATCCCGCACCAGCCCTGCACCATCGGTGTTGTCGCCAACGATACCTTGTGCGCTGAAACTGAGCGTATTTACAGCGCCCGCTTTTAGTGCACGCTCGCTGAGCTGATTCGCACATTCATAGGCATCAAACTTGAAGGGCACAGTGACATTCACCCCGTGATAGCCCTGATCAATCAACTCACGCACAGTACTGGCAAACCCATCCAAAGGTGCCAGCACGCGACCATATTCCAGGGCTTGATTGGTCTGCTGCGCAAATGCAGCATGGATAAGTGGAGATTTGCTGTGCGCTATCGGGTTGCCTATGACGGCGTATTTATCCATCTTGATTCATTCACTACAGGTTAGAGGCAAAACCTCAAAGTCAGCCAACATGCTAAAAGCTAGTTTATTTTGAACCTTCTGCTGAAAAACGCTCAGCCATTGCTCACTGTTTAAGCATTGGTCCAGGGTAGGCCAGCGGCTTTCCAGCCATTGATCTGGCCACGCTGCTTGGTGTCTGCGGTCGATTCGCCCTCAAAGCCTTCGAGCACGTTATATGCCTCTGCATACCCGGCCTGGCTCGCCAGCACCGCCGCATTGTGCGAGCGTCCGCCAGTGCGGCAGAGAAACATGACCAGCACCTCGTGATCCACCTGCTTATCCAGCTGGGCCAGAAAGTCGGGGTTGGCCACCATGCCGGGATAAAACGCCCACTCGATATGGGTGGCATTGGGTACCCGGCCTACCAATTCCAGTTCCGCGCGCGTGCGTACATCCACCAATTGCGCAGCGGGTGCCAGGTTCAAGACTTGCTGAGCTTCTTGCGGAGTCAATGCTCCTGCATAGGGCAAGCCATGTTGCTCCGCACGCTGTCTCGCGTTTTGTAAAATTGTGCTTAAGGATTCCATGACCATTTCCTTGTTGGCGTAAGTAAGGGAGTATAGCGCCAAAACTAGTACAAGTTCATGCAGGGCAACGCCTGCCTCACATGCACCAAAGCTAACGCACCAATACTGTGCGCAATAATGGCACAACGCATCATTTCGGTGCACTGCGAGGGAGTTCTCTTTTATAACCTTATGTGTGAAAATGAGAATCTGCATTTTTTCAATGGCACAGTTCATGCTTCACTGTTGTGTCAAGCATAGTGCTTTAACAACCTTCTTAATTCAAAAAGAGCTAGGAGAATCAAATGGCGGTGGCCGACGTATTAAAATTGGTTAAGGAAAATGACATCAAGTTTGTCGATTTTCGCTTCACCGACACCAAGGGCAAGGAACAGCACGTAACCGTGCCTGTGTCCCACTTCGACGAAGACAAATTCACTGAAGGCCACGCTTTCGATGGTTCCTCCATTGCTGGCTGGAAGGGCATTCAGGCTTCCGACATGCAATTGATGCCTGATCCGGACACTGCCAACATCGATCCATTCATGGACGAGCCTACTCTGATCCTCACCTGTGACGTGATTGATCCTACCGATGGCAAGGGTTACGACCGTTGCCCACGTAGCGTAGCCAAGCGTGCTGAAGCCTACCTGAAGTCCAGTGGTATCGGTGATACCGCTTTCTTCGGCCCAGAACCAGAATTCTTCATCTTCGACTCCATCAACTGGAACGTCGATATGAGCGGCAGCTCGGTCAAGATCAACTCCGAAGAAGGTGCTTGGGCGTCCGGCGAGAAGTTTGAAGGTGGCAATACTGGTCACCGTCCAGGCGTTAAGGGTGGTTATTTCCCCGTTCCTCCTGTTGATTCCTTGCACGACATCCGCTCCGCCATGGTAATTGCCCTGGAAGAACTGGGCGTACCTGTTGAAGTGCATCACCACGAAGTGGCAACTGCTGGTCAATGTGAAATCGGCACCAAGTTCAGCACCCTGGTACAGCGCGCTGACTGGACTCAGTTGCTCAAGTATGTGGTACTGAACACTGCACACGCTTACGGCAAGACAGCTACTTTCATGCCTAAGCCCATGTTTGGTGACAATGGTTCCGGCATGCACGTGCACCAGTCCGTATGGAAAGATGGCAAGAACCTGTTCGCAGGCAATGGCTATGCAGGCCTGAGCGATTTCGCTCTGTACTACATCGGCGGCATCATCAAGCACGCACGCGCACTGAACGCCATCACCAACCCAGGCACCAACTCCTACAAGCGTCTGGTACCTGGTTTTGAGGCTCCAGTAAAGCTGGCTTACTCCGCCAAGAACCGTTCTGCTTCCATCCGCGTTCCTTTCGTTCACTCCGATAAGGCTCGCCGTATTGAGGCTCGCTTCCCTGATCCTACTGCCAACCCATACCTGGCATTCAGCGCATTGCTGATGGCAGGCCTGGACGGCGTGCAGAACAAGATTCACCCTGGCGAGCCAGCCACCAAGGATCTTTACCATCTGCCACCAGAAGAAGATGCAGCCATCCCAACCGTGGCCTCTTCCCTGGAACAAGCACTGGAAGCTTTGGACAAGGATCGAGAGTTCCTGACCCGTGGCGGTGTATTCTCCGAAGACTGGATCAACAGCTACATTGACTTGAAGATGGAAGAAGTCACCAAGCTGCGCCAGACACCACACCCAATCGAGTTCAGCATGTACTACAGCATTTAATTGCGACTCTGATCAAAAAAAGCGGGGCAACCCGCTTTTTTTACGTCTGTATTTCCCCTGTTACCCAAGCCTGACCTGGCATTGCCTGCAACTGGCTTCTGCCTTAAACTGAATCACATGAAGAACATGTCGCCATCACTCCTCCATTCATCCTTGCTCACCCTATTTGGCTGTATCACTCTTGTGAGCTTAAGCCTGGTGAATATGAGTGCCCATGCCGAGATTTACAAAAGCGTTGATGAAAATGGACATGTCACCTACTCCAACGTACCCAGCAAGGGAGCAAGCAAGCTGGAGCTTGATCCAGCACCACCTGCCAGCCCTGCTGCCAAACCCAAGGCACAGCCTACGCCTAGCAACTTTCCCAAGGTAGACGGACAAACGCAGAAAAAGCGTGATGACCAGCGCAAAAAAATTCTTCAAGAAGAACTGGAAGCCGAGCAAGCCGCCCTCACCGAAGCCAAGCAGGCTTATGCCGAGGGTGAATCCAAGCCCGAGGTCTACCGTGGGGCTGGCGGCAAGACCTTTCGCAATGTGGTGAAATTCGAGGAAAAAATGCAGCGTTTGCAGGCCGATGTGGATGCGCACGAGCGGAATGTTCAGCTTTTGCAAAAGGAATTGGACGCTTTTAAATAAGCGCATCCCAGCTGGCCTGGCTTTTGCTTAACATGAGCCATGGAACATACAATCCCCCCTTCATTTGCTGGGCTTGAACATTTAGCCACGGCAGTTATCCTGCTCGATCATTCACGTCATGTCGTTTATGCCAACCCAGGCGCTGAAGTGCTGTTTGCCATCAGTGCCAAGCAGATTGCTGGCTTGCCCATTTCGCAGGTTTTTCCTGGCTGTGAAATTCTTGATCTCGCTGTGGAACATGCCATCAAGCATCACAGCCCCTTCCGTGAGCATGAGTTTCCGATTACCACGCTGCGCCAACAGTCATTTGCGGTGACTTGTACGGTAACGCCCGTTGAACTGACTCCAGCCTGCCTGGTACTCGAATTCCAGCATATGGATCAGCAATTACGCATTGCGCGTGAAGAACGCATGCTGATTCAACAGCAAGCCAATGCCGAACTGCTGCGTAACTTGGCCCATGAAATCCGTAACCCACTGGGTGGCTTGCGCGGCGCAGCGCAATTGCTCGAACATGAATTGCCACAGGTGAGCCTGCGTGAATATACCCAGGTCATCATCAAGGAAGCAGACCGCCTACAGTTATTGATGGACAGATTGCTGGTGCCGCACCGCGTACCCAAATACGAACCCACCAATATTCATGAGGTGCTAGAGCGTGTACGCAGCCTGCTATTGGCAGAATCGCCGCGTGGTATCAATATCCGCCGCGACTATGACACCAGCCTGCCTGAGTTGATAGGCGACCGCGAAAAGCTCATTCAAGCGGTGCTCAATATCGCCAGAAACGCCGTGCAAGCCATGCAGAACAACCCTGGCAACGCTAGCCCTGAAATTGTCTTGCGCACGCGTGCTGCGCGCCAGGTAACGCTAGCCAAGCAACGCTACCGTGTGGCAATCAAACTACAGATCATAGATAACGGCCCTGGCATCACCCCAGAAATCCGCGAGCGTATCTTCTACCCGCTGGTGTCTGGCAGAGAAGGAGGCACGGGCTTGGGTTTGACGCTCGCGCAGACTTTTATCACCCAGCACCACGGCATGATCGAGTGCGAAAGCGAACCAGGCAAGACTTGTTTCACCATACTGCTGCCAATCGAGAGTACCGCCATGAAGGCGTATATACCGCGGCAGTAAATTAATCAGTATCCCCCTCAATAATAAAAGACGACACAGGTAACCATCATGAAACCGATCTGGATCATAGACGACGATAAATCGATACGCTGGGTGTTTGAAAAAGCTCTGGCCCGTACCGACATGGATTTCAAGACCTTTGCCTCGGTACCTGAAGCCCTGAATGCCCTTTCTAGAGAGGAGCCACAAGTTGTTGTCAGCGATATCCGCATGCCGAATGGCTCTGGTCTGGATTTTCTGCAAGAGATCAAGCAACGCCACCCGGATATCCCTGTCATTATCATGACCGCCTATTCCGACCTGGAAAGCGCTGTAGCGGCCTTCCAGGGCGGGGCTTTTGAATACCTGGCCAAGCCTTTTGATGTAGATCAGGCCATAGAAATCATCCGCCGTGCTGTTGAGGAAAGCATGCGGCAGGCGACTGAAATTGTGGCCCAGGAAGAAACGCCTGAGATCATAGGCCAAGCACCGGCCATGCAAGAGGTGTTTCGTGCCATAGGCCGTCTAAGCCGCTCTCACTCTACGGTATTGATTAATGGTGAGTCCGGCACCGGCAAGGAACTGGTTGCCAGCGCCCTGCATAGACACAGCCCACGCGTGGATAAGCCTTTCATCGCTATCAATACAGCAGCTATCCCCAAGGACTTGCTTGAGTCTGAGCTATTCGGCCATGAACGTGGCGCATTTACTGGCGCACAAGCCGCTAGACGCGGGCGTTTTGAGCAGGCTGATGGTGGAACCTTGTTCTTAGATGAAATTGGCGATATGCCTTCAGATCTGCAAACCCGCTTACTGCGTGTATTGTGTGACGGTCAGTTCTATCGCGTAGGCGGTCATCAACCCGTCAAAGTCAATGTACGCATCATCGCCGCCACGCATCAGGATCTGGAAGAACGCGTCAAGCTGGGGCTGTTCCGTGAAGACTTGTTCCACAGACTCAACGTCATCCGCCTGCGCCTGCCACCACTACGTGAACGCCGCGAGGATATTCCCTTACTGGTGAAGCATTTCTTGCAGCACAGCGCGCGCGAACTAGGCGTAGAAGCCAAGCAACCTTCTGCTGCGGCCTTGCGCTACCTCAGCACGTTAACCTGGAGTGGCAATGTGCGCCAACTGGAGAACGTCTGCCATTGGCTCACGGTGATGGCCCCAGGGCAGAATATTGATGTGGCTGACCTGCCACCAGAGCTTAAGGAAGACGCCGCCAAACCTTCTGGTGCCACCTCCTGGCAGGAAGCTTTGGGTTCAGAGGTGACCGATGCCCTTAATCGTGGCGAACACGAGATACTCGAAATCCGCACCCAGGAGTTTGAGCGCATCCTGATTACCAAGGCCTTGCAGCACACTGGCGGCCGCCGTATAGAAGCCGCCACGCAGTTAGGCATGGGGCGCAATACCCTAACCCGCAAGATTCAGGAACTGGGTATAGACGAATAGCACTTGTAGCATTTGCTGAAATACAAAATGCCGGGACGTCCCGGCATTTTTATTGGCTGTGGCCTAACACAACCGACAATAAAAAACGGCACCCGAAGGTGCCGTTTTTACGATTGCTTTCTAAGCTAAATCTTACGATTTAAATCCTAGAAGAACAGAATCGCGCCCAAGCTGATTGTCTTAGCCTTGCCATCTACGTTAGCTGCTGGACCATTTGCTTCAACCTTTTGGTTGGAGTATTCAGCAACCAGGTTCAGGCTCTTGGTCAGAGGGTGGTAAGCACCAACGATCCAGGACTTGTTCTCGAAGTCAACGCCAGGGTTAACGGCTGCACCGTTGCTGTTGTCAGACTTGGAGATACCATAAGACAGGCCCAGCTTGGTACCAACGCCTGGCAGCTTGTATGTACCTTGTACATAGCCACCCTTGTCGTCGGACTTGTTGCCACCCAGGAATTGCAGACCGCCCAGTTGTTGGCCAGTTTGCAGGTCAAGACCGCGACCATCGTAGTAGTAACCAACCAGACCGAAGTCAGCAATGTTCAACTTAGCACCAACATCGTAACCGCTGGAAGTGTAGTCACCAGTTGTAGCGTTGTTATGCTTTTGGTTGATGTAACCAAGCCAAACTTTACCGGAAACGTCACCAGTCCACTCGTAGCTAACCTTACCATCAAAGCCCAGACGGGTCTTTTCGTCAGCACCGATGTTGTCCAGTTGGTTACGCAGGCCTTCACGAGCAGCTACAGCGAAGCTGAAACCGTTCCAGTTAGGGGAAGCGTATTGAATTTGACCGATCCAGTCAGCGTATACATAACCGGAACCGATACGACCCAATGTGGAGTTACCAGGACCGCCTGCACCAACACCAACGCCCAACAGGGTCATGTCGGAGAGGATAGCGTCGGAACCGAACAGACCGAGGTCACGACCAGCCTTGATAGTACCCCAGGAAGCATCGCCGAAGGTCAAGTAAGCTTGACGAACGTTGATGGAGTTACCATCACCAGCGCGGCTAGCGCCACCGTTCAGTGGAGTTGCGCCAGTTGTACCGAAACCGCTTTCGCTGTTAGCGCCAACGAAGAATGTGAACTGGAAAGCAATGTCCAGGTCGTTTTGACGTGTCTTACCGCCGATACCCAGTGCGGAAGGCAACAGACCTGTAGAAACGGAATTCTTGCGGCCGATACCATCAAAAGCATCACCGGAGAACTTGGTGTTTGTGTAGTAAGTATTAACGTTACCACCGATATCAATCGTCCAGTCACCTGCTGGAATGATGATAGCTGCGTTTGCAGCGGAAGCACCGAAAGCCAATACTGCGCCGGCAACTGCCAAGCCTAGTTTCTTGTTCATGTATATCTCCTAATGCGTTTTAGTGTGCTCTCGTGCAGTTTGTATCAACCACTTCGAGAGTATTTCGCGGACTTCTATTGAAAGAAGTTAGGGGCAGTATGCCAAAGGCTGTTTGACCACTGCAAGCAAAGATGTGGTTTTTTAATGCTGAGACAAGAAATGTGTTGCAAATCTGCAACAGAATGTAAATATCGCCCTAGGCGGCAAAGCAAATATATTGCTTTGCCATAGGCTTAGACGCGGATGCTAAAGCTCGCGCTCAGATATTGAGAACAGGCGCTGATGCTCACGGATGGCGTATCTATCCGTCATGCCAGCGATATAGTCGGCAATGGCGCGTGGCTGATTGCCGCCAGCGGGGCGCTGGTAGTCGCTAGGCAACAAGCCTGGATCACTGTGAAATGCAGCAAACAAGTCATTGATAATGCGCTTGGCCTTGGAGGTCATGCGGTTGACGCGGTAATGCCGATAAAGATTAATGCGCAGGAAGCGTTTGAGCTCTTGCTGTTGCTGTTCTATGACCGGACTGAAGGCTATCAAGGCTGGCAGGTTGCGCACTTCTTCAAGGCTTTGCGGGGCATGCTCAGCAATATTGCGCTGGCTTTGCTCGCAAAGGTCAGTTACCAGCACATGAATCATGCGGCGCACGGTTTCGTGAATCAAGCGCCGACCGCTCACATCAGGGTATTGCAGCCTGACCTTGGCCAGTTGCTCGGCAAACATCTGCACCTCGGCCAGTTGCTCCATGCTGAGCAAGCCTGAGCGCAAGCCGTCATCGACATCATGATTGTTATAGGCAATTTCGTCTGCCAGGTTAGCCACCTGGGCTTCAAGAGAAGGTTGCTGCTTATTGAGGAAGCGCTCTCCTATTTCACCCAGCAGGCGGGCGTTGGGTAAGGAACAATGCTTGAGCACACCTTCGCGCACTTCATAACTGAGATTGAGTCCGTCAAAGGCAGCGTAACGCTGTTCCAGATGATCCACTACGCGGAGGGATTGCAGGTTATGCTCAAAACCACCATGCTCGCGCATGCATTCATTGAGTGCATCCTGCCCGGCATGACCAAAAGGTGTATGGCCCAGATCATGCGCCAGCGCCACACCTTCTATGAGGTCTTCATGCAATCTCAGGTTGCGCGCAATCGCACGGCCTATCTGCGCCACTTCCAGGCTATGCGTCAGCCGGGTGCGGAACAAATCACCTTCGTGATTGATAAACACCTGGGTCTTGTATTCCAGACGGCGAAAAGCACCAGAGTGAATAATGCGGTCTCTATCCCGCTGGAAATGATTGCGCGTGGCAGGAGGTGACTCGGGATGCAAACGGCCGCGCGTGCGCGCGGGGTCTGCCGCATAAGGCGCTAACTCGTTCATGCGGCGATAGCCAAGGTCTCTTTCAGCAGGGCAGGGTCATATTCGCTACTGACCACAGACTGGCCTATGCCTTGTTGCAAGACCAGGCGGATATGACCATCCACGACTTTTTTATCCAAACCCATGAGGTCTAGATAGCGCTCAACGCCTAAAGCGGGAGCATCAACCGGGAGTTTTGCTGCCTTGAAGATGGCCAGCATACGCTCAATATCCACCGCGCTAAGCCAGCCCAAGCGACGAGATAAATCTGCTGCCAGCATAGTGCCTGCCGCAACCGCCTCACCATGCAGCCAGACGCCATAACCCATGGCATTTTCAATGGCATGACCAAAGGTATGGCCCAGATTGAGCAAAGCCCGTTCACCAGACTCACGCTCATCACGGCCCACCACTTCTGCCTTATTTTCACAGGAGCGATAGATGGCATAGCTCATGGCCGCGGTTTCCAGCGCCAGCAATTGCGGCATATTGATTTCCTGCCAGTCAAAGAAGGCGCGATCACGGATCAGGCCATATTTAATGACTTCGGCCAGCCCGGCGGAAAGTTCACGTTGGGGCAATGTAGACAAAGTATCAATATCGGCCAGCACCACTTGCGGCTGGTAAAACGCGCCTATCATATTCTTGCCCAGCGGGTGGTTAATCCCGGTCTTGCCACCCACTGAAGAATCCACCTGTGACAACAAGGTGGTCGGTACTTGAATGAAAGGCACACCACGCAGGAAGGTAGCAGCAGCATAGCCCGCCAGGTCGCCTATTACGCCGCCACCGAGTGCGATGACGGTGGTATTACGTTCGCAGCGGTTTTCCAGCAAGGCATCGTAGATCAGATTAAGCGTGGCTGAATTTTTATATGCTTCACCATCGGGCAAGATGATGGGGATAACGCTGACGCCAGCTTCTTTCAGTGGCGCAGCAATTTTTTCCAGATACAAAGGTGCCACAGTGGTGTTGGTGACAATCGCCACCTGCTTGCGCTTGAGGTGCGGCAGGATCAATTCCGGCTTGCTCAGCAAGCCACGTCCAATATGAATGGGGTAGGAACGTTCAGCCAGGTCTACATGTAAAGTCTGCATAGCGTTATAAGGATTCCAGTTTCTGCTCAATTTGATGCACGATGGCGCTGACCGGTTGACCACCGGTATCTACAATAATGTTGGCCACATCGCGATAAAGCGGGTCGCGCTGGGCAAACAATTGCTCCAGCTTTTTGCGCGGGTTTTCATTCTGCAACAGCGGGCGGTTCTTGTCATTGCGCGTACGCAGCCAAAGCTCATGTACATTCGCGCGCAGGTAGATCACCGTGCCATTATCCTTGAGATGTTGGCGATTTTCCGGCAATAACACCGCACCGCCACCTGTGGCCAGCACTAGGTCCTGCATCTGGCTCAGCTCTTCTATCACCGCTGCTTCGCGCTTGCGGAAACCGTCCTCTTTTTCCAGCTCGAAGATGACTGGAATGCTCACCCCGGTACGGCGCTCCACCTCATGATCGGTATCGTAAAAAGTCTTGTTCAGATGCTTGGCTATGATGCGGCCTATGGTGGTCTTGCCCGCGCCCATCAAGCCAACGAAGAAAATATTTGCTGCCATAAAAAATGCCCGCGATTCGCATAGCGGGCATTTTAAGTGAATCTCGCTTTGCTGTCAGATATGCCTAGCGCACCGAGAGATTTTCATCCATGACCTTAGGTGTAATGAAGATCAGCAACTCGGTCTTGTCATTCTGCTTGATACGACGTTTGAAAACATTACCAATGAAGGGCAGGTCACCGAAGAAGGGCACCTTATCCACATCATTACGTTCCGTTTGCTCGTAAATACCGCCCAGCACCGCAGTTTCGCCGTTGGACACCAGCACTTGCGTCTGCACGCGCTGGGTATCAATCGAAGGTACATTGGCAAACACTTGGCCTACGCGGTCTTTCTTCACTTCCAGATCCATGATGATTTTCTCATCTGGCGTAATCTGTGGCGTGACTTCCAGGCTCAGCGATGCATTCTTGAACTGCACCGCGGTAGCGCCACTGCTGGTCGCTTGTTGGAACGGAATCTGTGTACCCTGCTCAATAATGGCTTTCTGCTGGTTGGCAGTAGTCACGCGTGGGCTGGAGACGATCTTGCCGCGCTGATCGGTTTCCAAGGCTGACAATTCAAGATTCAGCAGGAAGCCAGCAGGCAGGCGGAACAAGCTGAAGGCAAAGTTACCAAAGGCATTGGCTACCGGCAGGTTGACGTTAAGATCCTGCGCACCATCGGCACTCACCCCTACGCCTACAGTGCCCGGTATCGAGGTAGTGGCCAAGGTGGACGAACCCACACGATTGGCAATGGTTTCAGTAATCGTACCCGTGGTGGGATCTATGGTGCGCTGGGTGATGGTATTACCTAGGGTACCACTAGAGCCGTAGCGCGTATCGCCACTGGCTTGCTGCTTCTGCACACCAAAACGCGCACCCAGGCTGCGACCAAACTTTTCATCCGCAATCACCAGGCGTGATTCAATCATCACCTGTTTCACCGGAATATCAATCTTGTTGATGATGTTCTGGATTTCTTCCAGATGTTTGACAGTATCCTGAATAAACACGGTGTTGGTGCGCACATCCACCACTGCGCTGCCCCGCTTGGATAAAATCTTTTGTTTGGCATCGCTGATGATGTTTTTAAACACTTCAGCCTTTTGATAGCGCAGTGTAAATACCTCGGTACGCATAGGTTCCAGGTCTTCAATCTGTGCGCTGGCCTCGAGCATGAGTTTTTCCTTGGCCGCCACTTCATCAGTTGGCGCCACCCAGATCACATTGCCGGTCTTGCGCTGGGTAAGACCCTTGCTCGACATAATGATATCCAGCGCCTGATCCCAAGGTACATCTTTAAGCCTCAAGGTCAGGTTGCCATTGACGGTGTCGCTGGTGACGATATTGAGGCCAGTGAAATCAGCAATCACCTGCAATACCGACCTCACATCAATATTCTGGAAATTCAGCGAAAGCTTCTCGCCTGCATAGCCAGGCTTGGAGCCCTGCACCAGCTTGTTAGGATCTTCCTGTATTGGGCGAATATCAATAATGAAGCGCTTGTCAGCCTGATAGGCTGATTGCTCCCACATGCCTTGTGGCTCAATAATCATGCGGGTGTTATTACCCTGTTTGATGGTATCGACATAAAGCACAGGTGTATTGAAATTCACTACATTCAAACGACGTTGCAATTTGCTGGGCAGATCGGTATTGATAAAGTCCACCACCACGGTTTTGCCTTGCTGACGGATATCAATGCCCGCAGTCGGGTCAGACAAATCGACCATGATGCGGCCTTCGCCATTCTTGCCGCGTACAAAATCAATATTATTCAGGGTGTGCAGCTTCTCACCTGCTTTGGCTTCGGCGAATCGGGAAACTACTGTGGCACCTGCGCCAGTTGCACTGGATTCCCCAGCCTGCAGAATGATCGTTGTTTCCTGACCCTGAGTTGTGGCGTTGTAGGCCACCATCTTGGAAAGATTCAACACGAGCCGGGTTTTATCTCTGGCTTGCGCCAAGTTGACACCTTTAAGCACGCCTTGACCCGCTTGCAGGCTGTTCTTACCCAAGCCATTGCCCACCGCGGGGAAATCCAGCGCAATCCGTGAGGGGTTATTCAGTGTGAAGCCTGCTGGCGGATTCGTCAGCGCCGCAGTAGTGCGTATCTGAATCGCCACCCGCCCGCCTGACATGGCAACAAAATCCAGCTTTTCAATTTTGTTGGCAAATTCACCAGCTAGGTTCGCATCTGCGGCCGCCCCCTCAGCATACGCACTACCCAACGTTACCATGCCCGCCATGGCCGTTACCAGCATGATGAGACTCGCAGCGTGTTTAATGATCTTCATATTTTTACCTTTATTCCTGCAATTCAATGCTGGAAGTCCGCTCTGTCCAGTCACCCGTCAATTCATCCTGGATGATTTCCTTGAGCATCAATCCCGTCTCGGTAATGCTGGTGACGATGCCAAAGTTTTCACCCATATAACTGCCCAACTTTACTTGCTGCACCATATTGTCCGGGGTCTGTATCAAGGCGTAGCGCAGCTTCTCTTTGGAAAGCGAACCGACGAATTTCAGACTTTCCAGCGGGAAAGCCTCCAAAGGTTCGCGCGGACGATTCATATTCGGTTGCAGGCTGCTGCTGCGCGCATTGGCGATCTTCTTTGGCCGGAATGGGTCATTGAGCAAGCCATCTTCGTTATAAGTCGCTGCCACATAGGGCAAAACTTCAGGCAAAGGCTCAATCCGTGCTTGCATATCATTGCCCGCATTACGAATGAACTGATCCAGATCATCGCCCTGTTCATTGCTGCAAGCGACCAGCAGCAAAGCCAACGAGACAAGTACAGTGCTTGCCCAACGGCTGGGCATGGAATTAAAGCTAGGCTTCAAGTTCAAGATACTCATTGCTTGGCCGCCTTCTTCTCTGCCTGCTTCTTGCTGGCAATTTCATTGGCATCCAGATAGCGATAGGTACGCGCCACGGCTTCAATCACTAGGCGACCATCTTTGCTGTCTTTGCCCGGCGAGCTGATGACAATGTCATTGAGAGTAACAATACGCGGCAGGCGGGCAATATCTCCGGCAAAAGCCCCCAGGTCGTGATAATTGCCAGTGACTTTGATCGAGATGGGCATTTCGGCGTAGAAATCTGCAATCACCTCTTGGCCAGGCTTGAACAGTTCAAACTCCAGACCGCGCTCCAGGCCCACCTGATTGATGTCGGTAAGCAAGCCATCCATCTGCGATCTATCCGGCAGCTGCTTTACTAACGCGCCAAAAGTGCGCTCAATCTCCACCATCTGTTGTTTATAGGCTTCAAGATTGATGGCTTGGCGCTTCTTGCTGAGGAAAGTATCGCGTAACTCTGTTTCTTTGGCGCGTGCCTGATCCAGTTCTTCCATGGCTGGGCTCCAGAAAAACCAGTAACCGGCAAACACCAACATGGCCAATATCACCGCCAGCATGCCTGCCTTGACCGGCAAAGGCAGACTACCCGCGTTGTTAAAATCAATATTATTGAGTTCTTGCAGGTTCACTATGGCCTGCCTTTCTTGCCTGCCGGGATGTCATCCTCGGGCGGGGTTGGTGCCTTGAGTTGTACCGAGAGGGTGAAATTGTTCTGCTTGACGCCATTGGTATTAACCGTCTTGATTTCAAGCAAATTGGGCGCCTGCAACCAATCCGATCCCGACAAATTGCGTACCAGCGTGGCCACACGGGCATTGGTATCTGCCACCCCTTCGAGCAAGATGCCGCTGCCTTGCTGCTTGAGTGCACGCAAATACATGCCCTCTGGCATCTGGCGAGAAATTTCATCTAGCATCATCACCGACTGGCTACGATTGACCTGCAGATTTTCAACAATCTGCTTGCGCTCCAGCACATTGCGGATCTGATTACGCAATTCCTTGATCTCGCTAATCTGCTTTTCCAGATTGGCACTGGCAGCCTCCAGGCGGGCATTACGCTCTTGCTGCGCACTGAGCTTGCTGTCGAGTATGGTGGTGCCGAGAAACACGATGGCCGCACCCGCCACCGCAGTCAGGGCTAACATCAGATTGAACTGACGCTGGCGCTCCGCCCGGCGTATCTGCCGATGCGGTAATAAGTTGATTCTGACCATCTTAGTCGAACCTCCTCAAGGCCAGCCCACAGGCAATCATGAGCGCAGGGGCATCTGCAGCTATCTGTAATTGCTTGAGTCTGGGGTTGACCGACATCTGGGTGAAGGGATTAGCGACGATGGTATTGACCTGGGTCTTCTCCTGCACCAGCGCAGCGGCACTTGGGATTGCCGCACAACCTCCGGCTAGCAGGATGTGATCTACCTTGTTGTATTGCGTAGAATTGGTAAAGAATTGCAGACTGCGCGCCACTTCCTGAACCAGACTCTGCAAGAAGGGCTGCAAAATTTCACTTTCGTAACTTTCAGGCAAACCGCCATTACGCTTGGCAATCTCAGCCTCTTCCACCGTCACGCCAAAGCGCCGTTGAATTTCCTGGGTGAGGTGACCACCGCCAAAGGATTGCTCGCGGCTATGTACCATTTGCCCTTCATGGAACACATGCACATGGGTCATGACCGCGCCTATGTCCACCATCATGACCGTCTGTCCCTTGCCCGCCTTGGGCAGCTCGGTCACGGCCAGCGCAAAGGCGGCTTCAGTCGCATAAGACTCCACATCCATGATCAAGACCTTGAGCCCTGCGCCCTCGGCCGCAGCAACTCTGTCTTCTATCTTTTCCTTGCGCGAGGCGGCAATCAGCACCTCAACTTCTTCAGGATTATTGGCAGACGGGCCCAGCTCCTGAAAATCCAGATTGACTTCATCCAGGGAAAACGGGATGTATTGATTGGCCTCGGTTTCCACTTGGAATTCCATATCGGATTCCCGCATCCCCGCAGGCATGATGACTTTTTTGGTAATGACCGCAGTAGCAGGCAGGGCAAGCACCACGCGCTTTTCGCGTGTGGCCAGCAGCTTCCAGGCGCGCTTGACCGCATCAGCCACCAGATCAAGGCCGACAATATTGCCGTCCACCACTGCATCCTTGGCGATGGGTGCAATGGCGTAGCCTTGAAGGTGATAAGCCCCCTTGGTCCCCTGTGTGAGCTCGACCATCTTGACCGCGCTGGAACTGATGTCCACACCGATCAAAGGTGGTGTACGCTCAGAAAAGAAGTCGAATTTCAAACGAAATTCCCTTTCTAATGCGGTTATTTACGAACACTTCTAATAATTTACTTTAGATGCTAGCAACAAGTCTTGGTTAAGTCAAAGTAGATTAATCATTTTTAAAAACCGCGCATGCAACTTATAATATCGATCGTCTGTTACCAAATACTGAACCCAAATCAATGCTCCCGAAAAAATGGTGGCAGTTCCTCATCCTGGCTGGCCTGATTCTTGGATTGGTGACAACTGCTCTAGTCGGCCTCGCGGCCACCCTGATTTATCCTGAACTCCCCTCGCTGGAAGCCCTCACCGATTACAAACCCAAGGTGCCAATGCGCGTCTATTCTGAAGACGGGCACTTGATCGGGGAATTTGGCGAGGAACGCCGCGCGTTCATCACCATAGAAAACACGCCCAAGTCACTCAAGCAAGCCATTCTGGCGGCTGAGGATGAACGCTTCTATCAGCATGGCGGTGTCGATACGCTGGGCATACTGCGTGCCGCGATCTCTAACGTCACTCACGGCAGCTTCAAGGAAGGTGCTTCCACCATCACCATGCAGGTGGCGCGCAACTTCTTCCTTTCCAGTGAAAAAACCGCCACGCGCAAACTCAGTGAAGCCTTGCTTTCGATCAAAATTGAACACAACCTGAGCAAAGATCAGATTCTGGAGCTGTATATCAACCAGATTTACCTTGGTCAGCGCTCTTATGGTTTCGCTGCAGCTTCTCAGGTGTACTACGGCAAGCCGCTGGATCAACTTAGCATAGGCGAAGTGGCCATGCTGGCAGGCCTGCCCAAAGCCCCTTCGCGCTTCAACCCGTTGGCCAACCCCAAGCGTGCTGAAGCCCGTCAGCATTATGTGTTGCGCCGCATGAAGGAGTTGCGCTACATCGATGCCAAGCAATATGAAGCAGCACTGAAAGAACCACACCGTTACCGCAAATCCCGCACCCAGCGCGATCTCTCGGCTGATTACGTTGCCGAGATCGTGCGCCAGGCCATGTATGAGCGCTACAAGGACGAGATCTACTCCAGCGGCCTCAAGGTCTACACCACCATACGCAAGAGCAATCAGGAAGCCGCCAACCGCGCAGTATTGCAAGGCATCATTGATTACGACCGCAGACATGGCTATCGCGGGCCGGAAAGAACGGTCAGCACAGGTGCGAGCGACTGGATAGAAAACGCTTTGGCCGACAGTGAAACCTTCCAGGGCATGGTGCCCGCGGTAGTCACTGCGGCCAACGCCAAGTCGGTCAGCGCTTATACCAAGGATGGTAGCAACATCACGATTAGTGGCGATGGCCTCAGCTTTGTGCAAAAAGCCCTGGCAGAAAAAGATGCCAGCAAGCGCACACTCAAGCCCGGCGCTGTGATCCGTGTACTGCACCAAGCCGATAAATGGCATATCGTGCAACTGCCACAGGTGGAGTCTGGCCTGGTGGCGGTTGACCCACAAAACGGCGCAGTGCGTGCACTGGTAGGCGGTTTTGACTTCAACCGCAACAAGTTCAACCATGTGACCCAGGCCTGGCGTCAACCTGGCTCCAGCTTCAAGCCTTTTATTTACTCGGCCTCACTGGAAAAAGGCTTTACTCCGGCCAGCATGATAGAAGATGAACCCATCTCCATCTCGGCGCGTGAAACTGGCAGCGGTAGCGCCTGGGAGCCCAAGAACTACGACCGCAAGTACGAAGGCCCGATGCGCATGCGTACCGCGCTCACCAAGTCTAAGAACATGGTTTCCATCCGCATTCTGGAAGGCATAGGCGTCAACTACGCCCAGGACTACATCACACGCTTTGGCTTCTCACCCAAGGATCACCCACCCTATCTGGCCATGGCTCTGGGTTCAGGCTCGGTCACCGCCTGGCAGATGGCGGGTGCGTATTCCGTATTTGCCAATGGTGGTTACCGCGTCAAGCCTTACATCATCGCCAAGATTGTCGACAGCCGCGGCAAGACCCTGGAACAATCCAAGCCGCAACTGGCGGGAGAAGGTGCCCCGCGCGTGATTGATGGTCGCAACGCCTTCATCATGACGTCCATGCTGCAGGATGTGGTGCGTATAGGCACAGCCACCAAGGCTAAACAACTGGGTCGCGCCGACTTGGCAGGCAAGACGGGCACCACCAATAACCAGATCGATGCCTGGTTTGCAGGCTTCAACCCCAAGCAGGTGGCCATAGCCTGGATGGGCTATGACAAGCCTAAATCCCTGGGTGGCCTGGAAACTGGCGGTAAAGCCGCCTTACCGATCTGGATAGACTATATGAGCTCTGCGCTGCAAGGCGTGCCGGACAATGCTCTGGAAGTACCGACTGGCGTGTCGGCCATCCGTATAGACCCGACAACTGGCTTGCGCGCCAAAGATGATCACGACGGTGTCACGGAATACTTCTACCATGAGTTCCCACCACCTGAGCCTGAAGAATCTTCTTTCTCGCTGATCCCTGGCTTCCTGTTCCCTGGCCATGGTTCGTCCACGCCAACCGAGAAGCAGGACACAGCACCGCAGCGCCCAGATCAGTTGTTCTAGCGACTGCAACATGTACGCGACAGTGAACCTTGTGGCTTGCTGTCGCTCTCAGCAGCAAGCTGCACCGCAATATTGATATGCATTGGTAATGAGGAGGCGTTTGCCATGGCAAAAGACAGCAGCAATCGCCACCAGTTGCGCCAGCTGATCGCGCAACAGGCAGCCCGCCTCATGGCGGATGAAGGCATCTCGGATTACGCCTACGCCAAGCGCAAGGCAGGCAGACAGCTTGGCGTCACGGACAGTCAGTCCATGCCCGCCAATAGCGAGATTGAAGATGAAATCCGCATCTACAACGAAATCTACAACAGCGACGAACAGCCCGAAGCTCTGCTGCAATTACGCAAGGATGCCTTATTGGTGATGGAACTGCTGGCGCGCTTCAACCCCCACCTGACCGGGGCAGTCCTGGATGGCACGGCAGGCAAATATGCCGAAACCCATTTGCATTTATTTGCTGACAGCCTCAAGGAAGTGGAGATTTTTCTGCTCAACCAGCAAGTGCCTTACAGCAGTGACGAAAAATCCTATCGCGTCAGCGAACGTCGCGGAAACGACCGCCTGAAAGTCCCGGTATTAACACTGGAAGGGCCGCATGGCTTGATACGCCTGAGCGTGTTTGAAGTAGATGGCATGCGCGTGCCCACCAAAAGCCCGGTGGGTGGGCATAACGCGCAGCGCGTTAACGCCGAAGCCTTGCAGGCGCTGATCAGTGCCAGCGAGGCTTAGGCTGCCGGTTTAAGCCAGCGGGCAATATCCATGGCGTAGTAGGTCAGGATGCCATCCGCCCCCGCGCGTTTGAAACCTAGCATGGCTTCCAGCACAACCGCACGCTCATCCAGCCAGCCGTTTTGCACCGCCGCCTTGATCATGGCGTACTCACCACTGACATGATAAGCATAAGTAGGCACACCAAACTCCTGCTTCACGCGCCGCACAATATCCAGATACGGCATGCCGGGCTTGACCATCACCATATCCGCGCCTTCTTCCAAATCCAGCGCGACTTCACGCAAGGCCTCGTCAGAATTGGCGGGGTCCATCTGGTAGTTGTACTTATTACTCTTGCCGAGGTTGGCAGAAGAACCTACCGCATCACGGAATGGTCCGTAGAAGGCAGATGCATATTTGGCGGAATAAGCCAGTATGCGCGTGTAGATATAGCCAGCCTCCTCCAGCGCATCGCGAATGGCACCTATGCGGCCATCCATCATGTCTGAAGGTGCTACCACATCAGCACCCGCTTCAGCATGGCATAGCGCCTGCTTCACCAGAATGGCGACGGTTTCGTCATTCAACACATAGCCAGTGTCATCAATCACACCATCCTGACCATGTACGGTATAAGGGTCCAAGGCCACATCGGTAATGATGCCAAGCTCGGGGTAAGCCGCCTTGAGCGCCCTCACCGCACGCGGCACCAGGCCCTGCGAGTTCCAAGCTTCTTCTGCCTGCAAGCTCTTGTATTCCTGGCTTACCACCGGGAATAGCGCCAGCGCCGGAATACCCAGCGCCACACATTCGCCAGCGGTCTTCAGCAACAGGTCGATACTCTGTCTCCGCACGCCAGGCATGGAGCTGACTTCTTCTTCACGGCCTTCACCTTCCAGCACAAACACCGGGTAAATCAGGTCATTGCTGGTGAGCACATGTTCTTGCATCAAGCGGCGCGAAAAAGCATCGCGGCGCATGCGGCGTGGACGGATGGCGAGTAACTGTCGGCTATCTTGATTCATGATGATTCATCTCAGGCAAACACTTGGGATAAAGCCAGGCCAGGGTCAGGCTGGCGCATAAAGGCCTCGCCCACCAGGAACGTATGCACGGCATTGCTGCGCATCAAGGCCACATCTTCTGCGGTGAAAATGCCGGACTCGGTGACGATGATCTTGCCCGCCGGAATGCGCGACAATAGACCCAGCGTGGTGTCCAGCGTCACCTCAAAGGTACGCAGGTTACGGTTGTTAATGCCCAGCAGCGGTGTTTGCAATTGCAAGGCCAACTCCAGTTCCTCTGCGTTATGCACTTCCACCAGCACCCCCATGCCTAGCTCATGCGCCAGGGCTTCAAGTTGCTGCATGGTTTCCAGACTCAAGGCTGCGGCGATCAGCAAGATGCAGTCTGCGCCCATGGCGCGGGCTTCATAGACTTGATAAGCATCTATCATGAAATCCTTGCGCAGCACCGGGATATCACAAGCCGCACGTGCTGCCTGCAAATAGGCTGCACTGCCCTGGAAAAACTGCTCATCAGTCAACACCGAGAGACAGGCGGCCCCATGCTGGGCATAACTGGCCGCAATTTCAGCAGGGCGAAAATCTTCACGTATCACGCCTTTGGATGGACTGGCTTTCTTGATCTCGGCAATTACCGCGGCCTTACCTGCGGCGATTTTATCCTGCAGGGATTTGACGAAGCCGCGTGGCTGGGGCTGGGCACGCGCTGCGGCCTGCACTTCAGCCAATGAGCGCAAGGCTTTGGCCGCGGCAATCTCTGTGCGTTTAACTTCAAGTATCTTGTCGAGAATATCGGACATTGCTGTTGAGTCACCTAGTGTTGCCCGACCATGGTCTGGGCCGGACTTGATTAATGATTAATTGAGGCTGATGAATTAAGGCTATTGCATCAAAACTGCCTGATTAAATTTACGCGCTGTTAAATTTACGCGCAGAGTAATACGCTATTGATAGCTGCTGCCTTTGTAACGCAGCCACCCTGCTTTGTGTTGACCGCGTGGGTCATGATGAGTCCAGTGCACCACCCCACCCTTGGCATTCCATTCATAGATGCCACTGAAAGCCACTTCGTCACCAGACTGCAACCCTGCCAGCCTGGGCGCAAGGTCAATATTATGCGCCAGCAACAATGTCATGTCCTGATCCAGACGCAAGATGAAACGCTGGTGCCTGGAGCCATCATTGTCATCGGGCAACACCTTGATTACGCGTCCCTGGCCCTGTACGGCCACGCCACTTTCACGCGCGCGAAAAGCTTGCAATATCCTGTCATGATCAGCATCGCGCGTATGCTCATGCTCTGCTGGCGCAGTCGTCAGCGCAGATGCATCTGCCGTTATCGGCTGCGCCGACGAGAAATGCCAGACGGTGTAAGTCAGCGCAATGGCGATGACCAGAAACAAGCGCATCATGCTTGCTGACTCAAGCGCCTCAACAGCTCCAGCTTGGCCAGCGCCGCTCCGCTATCTAGGGAGTTCGCAGCCTGGGCAATCCCCGCAGGCAGATCGGCTACCAGGCCAGATACATAAATCGCCGCACCCGCGTTAAGCAGCACAATATCGCGTGCCGGGCCAGGCTCACCCGCCAGCACCGAGAGCAGAATTTCACTGGATTGCTGGGCATTCTCTACCCGTATGCTATCTATATCGTGCAGCACCATGCCGAACTGGCGAGGGTTGATGGTGTATTCACTAACTGCGCCATCCTTGAGCTCAGCCACATAGGTATCGGCGGCAAAGGAAATTTCATCCATTTCATCGGCACTGTGTACCACCATCACATGCTCGCTACCCAATTGCTTGAGCGTATGCGCGAGCAAGCTCACCAAATCACGGTGGAACACACCCATGACTTGACGCTTGGCCCCTGCTGGGTTGGTCATGGGGCCCAATAGATTGAACATGGTGCGTACACCCAGCTCGCGCCGGACCGGAGCGGCATATTTCATGGCACTGTGGTGGTTGGGCGCAAACATAAAGCCTATGCCCGCTTCATTGACGCAGCGGGCTACTTGCTCTGGTGTCAGCGCAATATTGACACCCAAAGCCTCCAGCACATCGGCAGAACCACTCTTGGACGAAGCCGCGCGGCCACCATGTTTGGCGATACGTGCGCCAGCGCCTGCGGCAACAAAGGCAGAAGCCGTGGATACATTAAACGCCTTGTTGGCGGCACCACCTGTGCCACAGGTATCAATCAGATGGCGGTTATCGGCAATCTCTACCTTGCTGGATAGCTCGCGCATCACCTGGGCCGCGGCTGCAATCTCGGTCACGGTTTCACCCTTGACGCGCAAGCCCGCGAGGAAACCCGCAATCTGAATGGCGGTAAACTCACCACCCATGATCTGCTGCATCACGGCCAGCATTTCCTCATGCGTGAAATCCTCATGATCTATGAGTTTCTGCAGAGCGATTTTAGGGCTGATACTCATCAATAAGCTTTCAGGAAGTTATTCAGCAACTCATGGCCGTACTGGGTCAAGATGGACTCAGGGTGGAACTGCACCCCTTCCACCGCCAGGGTCTTGTGGCGCACGCCCATGATCTCGCCATCTTCAGTCCAGGCGGTAATTTCCAGGCAATCAGGGATGCTTTCGCGCTCTATCACCAGCGAGTGGTAACGCGTGGCGATATAAGGGTTGGGCAGGCCCTGGAACACGCCCTTATCGGCATGGTGTATCTCTGAAGTCTTGCCGTGCATCAATTGCTTGGCATGCACAATCTTGCCGCCAAAGGCCTGGCCTATGCTCTGGTGACCCAGGCACACGCCGAGAATGGGAATCTTGCCCGCAAACTCATGGATCAAGGGCACGGAAATCCCGGCTTCATTCGGTGTACAGGGGCCGGGAGAAATGACGATATGGCGCGGCTTGAGCGCGGCAACTGTGGCGAGGTCTATCTCGTCATTGCGGTGCACCTGCACGTCCTGACCCAATTCACCCAGATATTGCACCAGGTTATAGGTAAAGGAATCGTAGTTATCTAGCATCAGCAACATAGTGTGTTTCCTTGTCTGTTTCCTGCACTTGCTTAGTGCTGCATCCCTGAAGAATGGGGATGCAAGCTCATAATAAAAAGTCGTGATCCTTGAGCAATCGCTCGAATTCATCAATTTGCAGCGGCTTGGAGAACAAATAGCCCTGGAAGAAGCGGCAACCGTAACTCTGCAATAGCTGGAACTGCGCCTCGGTTTCCACGCCTTCGGCAATCACCTTGAGTCCCAAGGTATTACTCATCGCCAAGATGGCCTGCACAATCGCCGCATCACTGGCATCCTCGGCAATATCACGCACAAAGGAGCGGTCTATCTTCACCTGTGTCAGCGGCAGGCGCTTGAGATAAGCCAGCGAGGAATAGCCAGTGCCAAAATCATCCATGGAGAAACGCACGCCTAGTTCACGTAACGCATTCATCTTGGCCACTGCATCGGCCAGATTATCCAGCACCACGCTTTCGGTCAGCTCCAGCTTGAGCAGGCTGGGATCAGCCCCCGTGGTCTGCAGTATCTTCAGCACTTCATCAACAAAATCACTGTGGCGGAACTGGCGTGCACTGACGTTGACTGCCAACTGCATGCTGTCCAAACCCGGCCTGCCTTCCCAGGATTTCAATTGCAAGCAGGCGTTGTAAAGCACCCAGCGCCCTATAGAGACAATCAGTCCGCTATCTTCAGCAATTGAGACAAACTCCTTGGGAGACAACAGACCATGTTCAGGGTGCTGCCAGCGTAACAACACTTCGGCGCCAAATACCCGGCGCTCATCATCCACCTGTACCTGACAGTACAAGCGTAACTGCTCTTGCACCAAGGCCAGACGTAACTGCAATTCCATATCCACGCGCTTTTCCAGCGCGGCCTGCATGGCCGGGTCAAAGAAGCGCAAGGTGTTGCGCCCCGCCGCCTTGGCTTCATACATGGCGGTATCAGAACGCTTGAGCAGTTCATCTATGCTGACGAAGTTACCATTGAACAGTACGATACCTATGCTGGAAGAGTTATGGTGCTCAATCTCGCCCAACTGATAGGGTTGATTCACAGTTTCCAGCACCTTCTGCGCTACCAGCTTGGTCTGCGCCAGGGCCTGCTCCAGATTCAAGCTCATGTCTTCCAGCACAATGACAAATTCGTCACCGCCCAGACGCGCCACGGTATCTTCATTGCGCACACACTGGCGCAAGCGTTTGGACACTTCCACCAGCAACAGGTCACCCACATCATGCCCGCGCGAATCATTCAGCGCTTTGAAGTCATCCAGGTCTATAAACAGCACCGCGCCGTGTTTTTCGTGGCGCACACTGGCGGCGATAGCCTGGTTAAGCCTATCCATCAACAAGCGTCGATTAGGCAGGCCAGTCAAGGCATCAAAGAACGCCAGATTGCGTATTTCGCTTTCTACCTTGCGCCGCTCGGTTAAGTCGCGGAAGAAACCAGTCAGCAGCGGTAGGCCTTGCTCCTTGAGCGAGGTAATCGTCAGCTCAACGGGGAACTCTGTGCCATCGGCACGCAACGCCTGAATCTCCAGGCGGCGGTTGAGAATATCGGTGCTGCCAGTCTGCAAATACTTGTGATGCCCACGTATATGCGCCTCGCGCATATTGGGTGGAATCAAGGTCTCAACCAAGAGCTTACCCAGCACTTCTTCACGCTTGTAGCCAAACATGCGCTCAGCCGCATGGTTGAATTCCACCAGCTTACCTTGATCATCAATGCTGACTATGCCGTCCTGCGCATGGTCAACCACGGCCCTGAGCTTGTTCTCACTGTTACGCAAGGCTTTTTCGGTCAACTCACGCGAGGCCTGCAAGGCCGTGATGAGCAGAGATACCAAGGACAGTGTGCTGATAAATACCCACAAGGCCCAGCTAGATTGCTCGCCCTGTTCACCAACGCTCAACAGGGCAACCAAGGAAAGCAGCAAGACCATGATGGCAGAGCCAATCACGCCCAGGCGCATGGCAAGCACCACCACAAACGGCAGCACAAAGAAGGCCAGCACGATGTATTGCTCGGCATATCCAGGCACAAACTGGAATATCGCCACTTCCATGGCAGTGACCAGCAGTGCCAACAGCAGGTAACGCTTGCGCTCTAGCCAGAGCTGGCTCAAGGCCTTGAGGGATATATTCAGCAGCAAGGGCAACAGCAGCAGCACATCGACTACGTTGGCAATCCAGAACTGCAGCACAAAGTTTTCCAAGGCATGCTGCGGAATCAGCTGGGCATAAAACAGCATGGCTGCGGCCCCACTGGCAGCAGCAAACATGCCCACTGCCACGCCAAACACCATGAGTGGAATATCGCGTATACGCTGTAGCGCAGGCTGCATGCCCAGCACGCGCAAGATCCAAGCGCTGAGCAGCGGCGCCACGGTGTGGACAAAGGCGAGAATAATGATGGCAGGTAGGCTGAGACCGCCCTGCTGCAAGATAGGTAAGCCTGCAAGCAAGGCACCCAGTAGAATGCCTGGCCAATAATGCATGCCCCAGCGCATCAAGGCTGCTACGGCAATGCCTGATGGTAGCCAGACCAGGCTCAAGGACGGCATCAAGACAGGCAACAGACTACCCAGCATGCCAACAGCGCAATAGCCTAAAGCCAGAATAAGAAGCCGGAACCATAACCGGCTGTTTGCTGCCGCCATGCTTACCTCTCGCTATCTAGCCCTGCCTGCACCATCTCCGCGGCACGCAATACGGCGCGTGCCTTATTCTGGGTTTCTATCCATTCGTTATCAGGCACAGAATCGGCGACTATGCCTGCCCCGGCCTGGGAATACAACATGCCATCCTTGAGCACACCAGTACGGATGGCGATGGCGAGATCCATATCGCCATTAAAGCCCAGGTAGCCCACTGCACCACCGTAGATACCACGTTTGCTGGGTTCCAGCTCGTCTATGATTTCCATGGCGCGCACCTTGGGTGCGCCACTCAAAGTACCAGCAGGGAAAGCCGCTTTCAGCACATCCATGGCCTGCATACCGGGCTTGAGCTTGCCCTCGACGTTGGAGACGATATGCATGACGTGAGAATAGCGCTCTATCATCATATTGTCGGTCACACGTACGCTACCAATCTGCGCCACACGGCCCACATCGTTACGGCCAAGGTCCATCAGCTGTACATGCTCGGCAATTTCCTTGGGGTCAGCCAGCAACTCCTCCGCCAGCGCCAGGTCTTCTTCTCGCGTCTTGCCACGTGGGCGAGTGCCCGCGATAGGCCGGGAGGTGACGGTATCGTCCTCCAAGCGCACCAGGATTTCTGGCGAAGCGCCCACCACATGATGATCGCCCATATCGTAATAGAACATATAAGGCGATGGGTTTAGGCTGCGCAAGGCACGGTATAGCGACAAAGGCTCAGCCGTGAACGGCTGCGCCATGCGCTGCGATAGCACCACCTGCATGATGTCGCCATCAAAGATATACCGCTTGGACTTATCTACCGCCTGCTTGAACGCGGCCTCACCGAACTCAGATGCCGCCTGGGTGACAGCCAAGGCAGGGGCTTGGGGTACAGTCACTGGCTGGCGCAAGTGTGCTACCAGCTCATGCAAGCGGCTGATCCCCTGCGCATAGGCATCAGGCTGTGACGGGTCGGCATAAACAATGAAGTAGAGCTTGCCGGAGAGGTTATCCACCACGGCCAGTTCTTCTGTCAGCATCAGCAGAATATCCGGCACACCTATGGTGTCCTGCTTCACCGTCGCAGCCAGCCTGCGTTCTATATAACGTATGGTGTCATAGCCAAAATAACCAGCCAGACCGCCGATAAAGCGCGGCAAGCCCTCATGCGGCGGAATGCGGAAACGTGCCTGGTAAGACTGTATGAAATCCAGCGGATTGGTATCGTTGACGGTCTCTATGATTTGACCATCTTTGATCACCACAATCGCTTGCCCACGCACCTCAATGCGGGTATGCGCAGGCAGACCTATCATGGAGTAGCGGCCAAAGCGTTCACCGCCTTGTACCGACTCTAATAGATAGGAGAATGGCTGATTCGCCAGCTTGATATACAGCGACAGCGGGGTATCGAGATCAGCAAAGGTCTCGAGTACGAGTGGAATACGGTTATAACCCTGGCTAGCCAGGGCATTGAATTCCTGTTGACTAATGGTTTGCAGCATAACAACTCCCAGATCCTGAACAAAGGTAAGGTGACTCCGCCGCACACGGCGGGAACAAAGTGGCTAGTTCAGCGCCACCATCGCCAGGTGTTACGGTTCAGGATCAGGGTATGTGCTTGCATGGCTTAGACTTTAGCCAGTTCAGCGCGCAGCGCAGCAATCACGGTGTCATAGCGGTTAGGATCAGTGTCCTTGCCAGCGCCGAACACAGCAGAGCCTGCCACAAAGGTATCAGCACCAGCGCGGGCAATCTCGGCGATATTGGATGGGTTTACGCCACCGTCAATTTCCAGCCAGATTTCACGGCCAGTCTTTTCGGTGTAGGCATCAATACGCGCACGCGCTTCACGCAGCTTGTCCAGCGTGCCAGGGATAAACTTCTGACCACCAAAGCCAGGGTTAACCGACATCAGCAACACCATATCAACCTTGTCCATGACGTAGTCGAGGTAGGACAAAGGAGTGGCTGGGTTGAACACCAAGCCGGACTTACAGCCCTGATCACGGATCAGCGACAGGCTGCGGTCGATATGATCAGACGCTTCTGGGTGGAAAGTAATGATGTTGGCACCAGCCTTGGCAAAGTCAGGAATGATGCGGTCCACAGGCTTGACCATCAAATGCACATCAATGATGGCATCGGTCACAGGACGGATGGCTTCACAGATCAGCGGGCCTATGGTCAGGTTGGGAACATAATGGTTGTCCATCACGTCAAAGTGGACAATGTCCGCGCCAGAAGTAATCACATCCGTGATTTCCTGGCCAAGCTTGGCAAAGTTGGCGGAAAGAATACTAGGGGCAATTCTGAATGGTTTGGCCATGGTCTCTAAGTCGATCTCTAAGTCGTTGGAGTGCGTAAAAATAAATATTTTAACCGAAAAATGCTGCAAAACGCTTGCCAGTCGCTGTGCATATGCAAAATCCACACTGGAATTGCGTTTATACCCAACTCACAGTGGGTTTGGCAACATCTCGCCAGAACGCCTGCCAGTGACTACAGATGCAGGCTGAACTGGTTTAACTGCCCAGGCTATGCTGATTTGGCTGAGCTATGCTGATTTGGCTGGGCTATGCTGATTTGGTTGAAAAGTGGAGTATGATGTCGGCCTGCCACGCACGATACGACAAGCCTTAATTGCTTGAAATTGTTGCCCAAGTTGCCGGGTTACGGGAAAATCGCAGGATGCATTTATTTACAGTCGGCGTCAATCACACGACCGCACCAGTTTCAATACGTGAGAACGTCGCCTTCCAGAACGAGCATCTCGGTCTCGCCTTGCGCGACCTCAACTCCCATGGCATCCACGAAGCTGCCATTCTCTCTACCTGCAACCGCACCGAACTCTATTGCAATACCGATAATCCGCAAAAAGCCCTGGAATGGCTGGCCCATTACCATCAGCTGCAACCCCAAGCTATAGAACCCTATATGTACACCCTGCCGCAGCAGGACGCGGTCAAGCATGCCTTCCGCGTGGCTTCCGGCCTGGATTCCATGGTGCTGGGTGAAGCGCAGATATTGGGGCAGATGAAGCAGGCAGTCCGGATTGCCGAACATGCTGGCACCCTGGGCACACTGTTGCACAAGCTATTCCAGCGCACCTTCTCGGTTGCCAAGGAAGTGCGCACCAACACCAATATCGGTGCCAACTCCGTCTCGCTGGCAGCAGCCTCGGTACGGCTGGCGCAGCGCATCTTTGGCGCTTTGCACCAGCAACACGTGTTATTCATAGGCGCGGGCGAAATGATAGAGCTCTGTGCCGAGCACTTTGCCGCACAGCGTCCTTTATCATTGACCGTGGCCAACCGCACGCTGGAGCGCGGCCAGGAACTTGCCGCTGACATAGGCGGCCAGGCCATGCTGCTGGCCGATTTGCCTGAACGCTTGGCCGAATTCGACATTGTGATTACCTCTACCGCCAGCCAGTTGCCCATTGTCGGCTTAGGCATGGTGGAACGTGCAATACGCAGCCGCAAGCACAAGCCCATGTTTATGGTCGATCTAGCCGTGCCACGCGATATTGAGGCGGAAGCTGGTGACCTCGATGATGTGTTCCTCTACACCGTGGATGATCTGGCGCAAGTAGTGCAGGAAGGCATGGAAAACCGCCAGGAAGCCGCTGCCGAGGCGGAAGCCATCATTGATATGCGCGTAGAAAACTTTATGCACTGGCTGAAAACCCGCAGCGCAGTGCCAACCATACGCGCCCTGCGTGAGCAGGCTGAGCAACACAGACTGAGCGAGCTGGAAAAAGCCCAGCGCCTGCTGGCACGCGGGGATGACCCGGCACAGGTGCTGGAAGCGCTAAGCAGCGCGCTTACCAATAAACTCATGCATGGCCCCAGCCACGCCCTCAATACCGCCAACAGCGAAGACCGCGACCAGCTTGAAGCCATGCTGCGTCAGCTCTACCAGATTCACCTCTAGCTGCGCTCTCCTGCAGCGCCAGGCACAGAGCCATGGCTGCCATGAATGGCCTACACTCTGTGCAATACTTATATTTAAGCCAATCCTAGCCCCTGAAAACACCGTCATGAAACCATCAATGATCAAAAAACTCGCCACTTTGAGCGAGCGTCTGGATGAACTGAACCGCTTACTCTCCAGCGAAGATGCCACCAGCGATATGGATCAATATCGCAAGATCACGCGCGAGCACGCCGAGATCACCCCCATCGTTGAGCAATACCGCGCCTACGAGCAAGCGGGTGCCGATATCAAGGAAGCGCAAGCCATGCTGGCTGATCCTGAAATGAAGGAATTTGCCCAGGATGAGATCGACAACGGCAAACAAAAACTGGAAACCATAGCCGCAGATTTGCAGAAATTACTGCTGCCCAAGGACCCCAACGACGAGCGCAATATTTTCCTGGAAATCCGTGCTGGTACTGGCGGTGATGAATCCGCGCTGTTTGCAGGTGACTTGTTCCGTATGTATTCACGCTATGCCGAGCGTCAGCGCTGGAAGGTAGAAGTGGTGTCCGCCAACGAATCCGAAGTCGGCGGCTACAAGGAAATCATCGCCAAAATTGATGGCTTTGGTGCTTACTCCAAGCTCAAGTTTGAGTCTGGCGGCCACCGCGTACAACGCGTGCCAGAAACCGAAACCCAGGGCCGCATCCACACTTCAGCCTGCACGGTAGCCATCTTGCCCGAAGTAGATGAAGTCAGCGATGTGGTCATCAACCCGGCAGATATCCGCCTGGATACCTTCCGTGCCTCGGGTGCGGGTGGTCAGCACATCAATAAAACCGATTCCGCCGTGCGTATCACCCACTTCCCGACTGGCATCGTCGTTGAATGCCAGGATGGCCGTAGCCAGCACTCCAACAAGGCACAGGCCATGCAGGTGCTGGCGGCGCGCATCAAGGCCAAGCAGGTGGATGAGCAGCAAAGCAAGATCGCCAGCGAGCGCCGCAGCCTGATTGGTTCGGGCGACAGATCGGAGCGCATTCGTACTTACAACTATCCGCAAGGCCGGATTACCGATCACCGCATCAACCTGACGCTGTACAAGATAGACGCCATCACCGAAGGTGATATGGACGAGCTGATCAACACCCTGGCCTCGGAATACCAGGCCGATCAGTTGGCAGCATTGGGCGAGGACAACTAAACATGGCAGCAAGCCTGCGCACCATTGCCGTGTTTGAGGCCAGCAAGGGCCTGCTGGTACTCGCGGCCTCCGTGGCCTTGTTCCGTCATATAGATAATGCCTGGCAGACGCGTGCGGAAATGCTGATTCAACACCTACACCTCAACCCTGCCAGCCATGCGCCGCGCATACTGCTGGACTTAAGCGCCAATATCACCGAGCCGCGTTTGCTGGCGCTGGCGTTTGGCGCACTGTTTTATGCCGCCATACGACTGCTAGAAGGCTATGGCCTCTGGCAGGGCAAGCATTGGGCGACCGTGCTGGGGCTGGCCAGTGCGGGTTTGTATCTGCCCTTCGAGATACTCTCCCTGCTCTCGCATTTCAGCTGGCTGGGCGCAGGTGTGTTCGCCTCCAACTTGCTGATCATCGCCATACTCTGGCGCTATCGTTAAACCCTGATGGCCAAGTTACGTAACCTGGCGGCCTGCGGCTGCAATCGACTGCAAGAAGCCAGCGAGCTAGATGAGCAGGAAGCGCGCATAGACACGCGCCTATTGCTGCAAGCAGCACTTGGCGATGTCAGCCATGCCTGGCTGATTGCCCATGGCGATGACAGCGTGCAGGACGGGGTGCGTGAACGTTTTGAAGCCTTGCTGGCAGAGCGCATAGCCGGACGGCCTATCGCGCATATTTTGGGCAAACGCGAATTCTTTGGCCGTGAGTTTCAGGTCAGCCCCGCCACCCTGATTCCAAGAGCAGATACCGAATTGCTGGTGGAAGCGGCGCTGGAACGTATGCCACTGAATGAGCGCTTGCAGGTGCTGGATCTGGGCACAGGCACGGGCGCGATTGCAATTACATTGGGGCTAGAACGCCCGCAGAGCGAAATTCTGGCGCTGGACTTTTCTGAAGCTGCACTGGCAATCGCCGAGGCCAATGTCCAGCAGCTACAGGCGCGCAATGTCAGCCTGAAACACAGCCACTGGTATCAGGCGCTGCTGGCATCAGGCCCAGTTAAGCAGTTTGACTTCATCGTCAGCAACCCGCCTTATATAGAAGCTGCCGATGCGCACCTGCAACGCGGCGATTTGCGCTTTGAACCGTTGAGCGCGCTGGCATCTGGTATTGATGGCCTGGAAGATATACGGGAGATTGCCGCAGGCGCGGCAGCGTTTCTCAAACCCTCAGGCTGGCTGTTGCTGGAACACGGCTACCAGCAAGGCCCAGCGGTACAAGCCATCTTGCAGCAGCATGGTTTGCAGCAGATCAGCACCCTGCATGATCTGGAAGGGCATCCACGCGTGACCTTAGGCCAACTCTCGGCCAGCTAGCTGCGGCCTCATTGCTGACTTAAGCCGCAGGCCTGGCCTTGCGCAGACTGATCATTAACACTCCGGTCAACACCAGCAGCGATCCCAAAAACTGCACCAGCGACAGCGATTCGCCGAGGAAGATATACGCCAGGTAGATGGTTGCCACTGGCCCCAGCGCGCCTATCATGGATGTTTGCATGGAGCCTATGCGCCGCATGGCGGCGGCCAGCGCAAACGCAGGCATGACGGTAGAAAACAGCGCCATGCCCACGGTCAAACCATAGACTCGGGCAGGCTGCTGCAAATCACTCCAGGGATTGAGGACGAGAAACTGCAAGATGCAGGCGATGCAGGCCACCGTCATGACATAAGCGGTAAAGCGCATGGAACCCAGGCGCTCTATGATATGCCCCGCCCCTATCAGGTAAACCGCATAGGCCAAAGCACTGGCAAATACCAGCGCGCTGCCCAGCCACAAGCCATCCCCGCTCAGGCTGAAGTCATGCACAAACACCAGCGCAATCCCGGCGTAACTCAGCACCAGAGCCAGCCATATGCTGCGCGTGATGGGCTTTTTGAATACCAGCGCGCTGATGATGACCACCATGGTGGGGTAAAGAAACAGAATCAAGCGCTCCAGGCCTGCGCTGATATATTGCAGGCCAAGAAAATCCAGCATGCTGGCGAGGTAGTAACCCAACAGACCCAACAGCAGCACTGCCAGCCAGTCGCGGCCATGCAAAGCCACAGCACCCTGCTTTTGCCAGAAAATAGCCACTACAAAGAATGGCACGGACATGATCATGCGCAAGGCCAGCAAAGTGGTAGCGTCTATTTGATCAACGTAAGCGAGCTTGACGAAGATGGCTTTGGCCGAAAAGCCTATGGCTGAGACCAATGCAAACAGCACGCCTAGCGTATGTTTGCTAAAAATGGATGGCAAAAACGACGGCATAAATTCTTAATCAATAAGGGAAATATTTCAGGGTGAACACACACTCACCTGCAGTACTGGTGAGTCATTATTGAGGTAATAAAAGCCCGGGAATCAGGGGTGCAGATAGCGCTGTTTCAGGCGCATATAGTGCTGGGCGGAATAGGCAAAGTGCGCCAGCTCTCCCTCAGTCAGCGGCCGCACCTTGCGCGCCGGGCTGCCAAGATAGAGATAGCCGCTTTCCAGCACCTTACCCTCGGGCACCAGGCTACCAGCCCCCAGCAGCACATGTTTTTGCACCACTACATGATCCATGACGATGCTGCCCATGCCGATCAGGCATTCATCTTCCAGAGTGCAGCCATGCAAAATCACCTTGTGCCCGACAGTGACATTCTGACCTATCAGCAGTGGCGAGCCCTCGGGCTCCCAGCTGGATTTATGGCTGACATGCAGCACGGAGGCATCTTGAATATTGCTGCCTGCGCCTATGCGAATATGATTAACGTCACCACGAATCACCACGCCAGGCCACACCGACACATTGTCTGCCAACTCCACGTCACCTATCACCACCGCGGTGTGGTGCAGATAGACATCCTGCCCCAGGCGCGGCGTCACCCCCTGGTAGGGAGCCAGTACGCCTGCTTGCAGCAGTTCTGTGTAGTGAGAAGCATGATGGGCTTGCATAAGCCATAGTATAATCGCAACCATGCAAGATTCTTCATCTGTGGGCCTGGTCGCCCCGAAAACCGCACATTTCTCCCAAGCGCTGACTCTGAAGAGCGGCGAGGTGTTGCCTGCGTTTGAGCTGGTGTATGAAACCTATGGCGAGCTGGACGCGCAAAAATCCAATGCCGTATTGATTTGCCACGCGCTGTCGGGCAATCACCATGCCGCAGGCAAGCATAGCGAGGACGACAAGCACCCGGGTTGGTGGGACAACCTCATAGGCCCGGGCAAGCCGCTGGACACCAATAAATTCTTTGTTATTGCGCTGAATAATCTGGGTGGCTGCCACGGCAGCACAGGCCCAGCCAGCATTAACCCGGCCAGCGGCAAACCCTGGGGCTCCAGCTTCCCGGTAGTGACGGTGGAAGATTGGGTAGCCTCGCAAGCGCTGCTGCTGGACCAGCTAGGCATAGACACCCTGGCCGCAGTGGTCGGTGGCAGCCTGGGCGGCATGCAGGCCATGCAGTGGACCTTGGATTTCCCTGACCGTGTGCGCCATGCCTTGGTGATTGCCTCTGCCCCCAATTTGACGGCGCAGAATGTTGCCTTCAACGAAGTGGCGCGTCAGGCCATCATGACCGACCCTGAGTTTTACGAGGGTGATTACTACGAACATAACACCGTGCCCAGGCGCGGCCTGCGCATAGCGCGCATGCTGGGCCATATCACCTATTTGTCCGATGACGCCATGGGTGCCAAGTTTGGCCGCAAGCTGCGGGACGGCAGCCTCAAGTACAACTTTGAGGTTGAATTCGAGATGGAGTCTTATCTGCGCTATCAGGGCGACAAGTTTGCTACGGCTTTTGACGCCAACAGCTATCTGCGCATGACCAAGGTGCTGGATTACTTTGACCCGGCTTATCAGCATCACGGCGATCTGAGCCAGGCTTTATCCAAAGCCAAGGCCAAGTTCCTGGTGGTTTCCTTTACCAGCGACTGGCGCTTCTCGCCTGCGCGTTCGCGCGAGATCGTCAAGGCGCTGCTGGATAATGAGTTATCGGTGAGCTATGCCGAAGTCACGGCCGCACACGGCCACGATGCCTTCCTCATGCCTGACCCACATTATCACGCCATCCTGCGGGCTTACCTCGCCAACATCCAGACAGGAGCGGGCGCATGAGCCAGGACCTGATTCAAACCGCCGCCAACCGTCACGACTTTGCGCTGATCGCCAACTGGATACAGCCCAACTCCAAGGTGCTGGATCTGGGTTGCGGCGATGGCTCGCTGCTGGCCTTTTTGCGCGATAAATTAGCCGTCAAGGGCTATGGCGTGGATAAGGACGATGCCAACCTGCTGGCCTGCATCAGCCACGGCATCAGCGTGATTCAGGCTGATCTGGAAGCGGGCCTGGCTGGCTTTGACTCACTGTCTTTCGACTATGTGATTCTGTCGCAAACCCTGCAGGCCATGGTCAATACCGAGGGTGTGCTGCGCGAGATGTTGCGCGTGGGCAAGCAGGGCATTATCACCTTCCCCAACTTTGGTTACTGGCGTCACCGCATACAGCTGATGGCGGGCCATATGCCAGTTTCAGACAATCTGCCGCACCAGTGGTACAACACGCCTAACCTGCACCTGTGCACCATAGATGACTTTGAGAGCCTGTGCGCCAAGATGAATATCCGCATCACTGACCGCATTGTGATCAACGAAGGCGATACCGTGACCTTTATGCCCAATCTGCTGGGCAGCCTGGCTATTTACCGCTTTGAGCAAGCGGCCTGGCCAGTCACCTACTAAATCCTATCAGTACCAAAAAACAAGCCAGGGCATATCTACCCTGGCTTGTTTTTTAAGTCTTCTCAGCTTCCTACCTTAACCGTTAGCCGCTGCCAGTGGCTGCTTGGTTTCCAGCTGTACATTCACACCCGCCTGCTCACGGAAAAGCGGCAGAATATATTCGCCTATGCGGTAAGACTCTTCCAGATGCGGGTAACCCGCCAAGAAGAACAGGGAAATACCAATCCCGTTGTATTCGCGGATACGCGCAACCACATTCTCGTAACTGCCTACCAGCGCGCATCCTGGCGGAATACCGATATAGCCCAGGCCACCCCAGACATGGGGGTAGACAAAGAAATCCTCATACTTGGGTGCCGCGGTGTCAGCCTTGGCAGAAAACTCGTTTTCATGGCTCAACTTGCGGGCGGAACGTAAACCCGCATGCGCGGCCACTGCCTTATCTGCTCCGGCAGCAATCCCGGCATCAAAGAAGCGACGGGCTTCGGTATGCGCCAGCTCATCGGTTTCACGCGTGATCACGTCTACGGATAAACCAAAACGTATTTCATCAGCGCGGCCCCAACGTGCGGCCCTGGCCCTGACGTCAGCAATCAACTTGGCGATTTCTTCTGGGCGCTCGGCACGCATCAGATAGTAATCTGCATGTCGGGCACCAAACTCACGCGCCGCCTCGGAAGAACCAGCGGTGCAGATCAACGGCAATTCGGCCTTGCTCAGTGGGCCACGCAAGCCGCCTTTTTCGGCCTGGTAATACTTGCCGGAGAAGCTGAAGTTATCCGAATGCCAATAGCCTTTGACTACCTGCATAAATTCATCGGCACGTTCATAGCGCTCATCATGCGGCACAAAATCGCCCACCTGACGCTGCACAAACTCAGAACCGCCATTGATGATGTTCCACACCAGACGATTGCCAGTGGCGCGCTGATAAGTGGCTGCCATCTGCACCGCATTCCAGGGTGAGAAATGGTAGGGCTGGAAGGCGGTAATAAACTTCAGGCGCTTGGTTTCACGCGCCAAGAGTGAGCTCACCAGCCAGGGCTCTTCACCGGAAGGCGCATTGACCAGCAGCACCCCCTCAAAGCCATTGATTTCTGTAGCGCGGGCAATCTGCGAGAGATAATCGATATAGCCAAAGGTATCGCCGACCTCGAAATTGGAGACAGCCCCTGTACCCTGGCCTTGCGCCTGGTTCCAGTCACCACGGTTGCGGCTGTCACCGGGCAGGTATTTGGTTTCGCCATGCAGAGGCAAGCGGGAATAAAACTTGATGGTCATGATGGTTCTCGGGCATTGGACAATACCTCAACCTTGGCAATTTATATTCCAGCTAGCCGACAACCGCCAACATAAAATAAGCCATTGAATTTATTAACTTAGCTAGTCTAAGCAGATTGAATATTTGTCGCTAGCGCAACAGCAGCGCTGCCTAGGCAACAACAGCTGCTGCGCAAGCATCAAGTAATTAACTTGGCCAAGCCCATCACGCCAAACATAATTACCAGACCCCCGCTGATGCGTCTGAGCCAAAGCTGTTGCAACCTGGCCTTGAATTGCACCGCCGCCATGCCCATTAGCATTAGCGCGGGTAAAGTGCCCAGGCCAAACATCAACATCAGCAAACCGCCCTGCACTGGGTTAGCGCTTGCCAACGCGGTAATCAGCACGCTGTAAACCAGGCCACAAGGCAGCCAACCCCATAAGCTGCCTAGCATGGCTGCTTGGCCAATATGGCGTACTGGCAAGTAGCGTTTGCCCAGTGGTTGCAGCTTGCGCCATAAGTGAGCGCCAACCTTTTCCAGATACACTACCCCATGCCATAGCCCTGCCAGATATAAACCCAGCACAATAAGCATGACATTGGCAAAGGCATACAGCAGCTTGCCAGCAGGAATGCTGTGCTCAAGAAAAAACGCTGTAGAGCCCAACGCCCCGGCAATGACCCCCGCGACGGTGTAGCTAGCGATACGCCCGAGGTTATAAGCCAGCAACAAACGCCATGAAGGCTTGTTACCCGGCATGCTAAAACTCACCGCGGTGATAATGCCACCGCACATGCCTGCACAATGCCCGCCGCCGAGCAGCCCCACCAGCAAAGCGGCGAGCAGGCTGAGTTCAGGCATGCGTATCCCAATGACGGAAGCGCCGTATCATCAGCAGACCGGGAATCGCCAGCACGGTGCAGCCCACAAAGAACAGCGTCCAGCCTATTTCCCCTGCTATCCAGCCCGTAGGCGTAGAAAGAATCACACGCGGCACGCCCATCAGGCTGGAGAGCAAGGCATATTGCGTGGCAGTGAAGCGCCTGTCTGTCATTGCCCCCATAAAGCCGACAAAGGCGGCAGTGCCCAGACCGCCAGTAAAGTTCTCTACGGCGATAACGCCTGTGAGCATGGGCAGGCTATGCCCGGTTTGTGCCAGCAGCACAAAGCCAAAGGTGGAGGCCATCTGCAAAAAACCAAACGCCCATAAGGAGCGATACAAGCCTATGCGCAAAATCCAGATGCCGCCCAGGGTGCCGCCTATCAAGGTGGCCCAGAAGCCGAAGAGCTTGGCGATAGCGCCTATCTCACCCTTGCTGAAACCCAAATCAAGATAGAACGGCACATTAATCGCCGAGGCCAGAGTATCCCCCAGCTTGTAGAGCAGAATAAACGCGAGGACAGTGACGGCTTCTGGCCGCTTGAAAAACTCCAGAAAGGGTTCAATCACAGCTTGCTGCAAAGTGCGTGGGCTGCCTGCCACCAGCTTGGGTTCTGGTGCCCACAGGGTGACGCTGACGCAAGCACCTACAAACAGTGCCATCAACTGATACATCTGCGGGAAAGACAGCCATTCGGCGAGTATCAAGCCACCGCCCCCGGCCAGCAGCATGCCCACACGATACCCATTGACGAACATGGCCGCGCCCAGACCCAGTTCGTCATCACTCAGGCTTTCCCGGCGGTAGGCATCAATCACAATATCCTGCGAGGCGGAAAACAGTGTCACCAACAGCGCGGCAATGGCCACACCCCAGAGATTGCTTGCCGGGTTGCTGGCGCTCAGCGCCAGCAAGGCCAGGGCCACCGCCAGCTGGCTCAGCACCAGCCAGCCGCGACGGCGTCCCAGAACAGGCAGGGTGTAGCGATCAAACAAAGGTGCCCAGAGAAACTTCAGGGTATAGGGCAGACCTATCAAGGCGGCTGCCCCTATCAATGCCAAGTCAGCGCCGGAATCCTTGAGCCAGGCTTGCAGGGTAGAACCTGTGAGCAATAGCGGCAAGCCGGAAGAAAAGCCCATCATGAGGGCAACCAGCATACGCCCGCTGGCAACGGCTTTAAGGGTGTCTATCCAACCCGGCTTGATCATGCGAGATTCCTGCAAGAGTGCATTAGTTTTAACCGCCTGAAGTGAGATGGCATGAGCTGAAGGTTAAACCTTGGCCAGATAATCCACGGTCAAGGGGGCATGATCACTAAAGCGTTCATCCTTGTAGATAGTGGCCGCACTGGCCTTGGCAGCAAAACCCGGGGTGGCAATCTGGTAATCAATACGCCAGCCCACGTTCTTGGCCCAGGCCTGCCCGCGATTGCTCCACCAGGTGTAGCAGGCATCGGTGGTATCCGGGTGCAGCTTGCGGTAGACATCCACCCAGCCCACACGGCCAAACAAATCGGTGAGCCAGGCACGCTCTTCGGGCAGGAAGCCTGAGTTTTTGCGGTTGCCCTTGAAGTTTTTCAGATCGGCTTCCTGATGGGCGATATTCCAGTCACCGCAGATTACAACTTCGCGCCCAGCCAGAATCAAGGATTCCAGATGCGGCATAAAGCGCGCCATGACGCTGAACTTGAAGCTTTGACGCTCCTCACCCGAGGAGCCCGAGGGTAGATAGAGCGAGACTACGCTGAGATTGCCGTAGCGTGCTTCCAGATAGCGGCCTTCGCTATCGATATCCTCTATGCCTAGCCCCACAATTACCGCATCGGCTTTTTCTCGTGAGTAAATCCCCACGCCGCTATAGCCTTTCTTTTCTGCATAGTGAAAATAGCCATAGTAGCCTTCGGGTTGCAGCATTTCTGCTGACATGTCGCCTTCTTGTGCCTTTAACTCCTGCATACAGACGATATCAGCCTGCTGCTGTTGCATCCAGGGATAGAAGCCCTTGTTGGCCGCTGAGCGGATGCCATTCAGATTCACGGATATAATACGCACTAACTACAACCTTTCTATTCTCGCCATGTCAGATTCCACCCAAGATTTTATCCAATTCGCCATTCAAAAGCAGGTTTTGCGTTTTGGTGAGTTCAAAACCAAGGCTGGTCGCCTTAGTCCCTACTTCTTCAACGCTGGCCTGTTCAATGATGGCGAAAGCCTGCTGCGCATAGGTGAATTCTACGCTGCCGCCATTCTACGCTCTGGCGTGCAGTTCGATATGTTGTTTGGCCCGGCCTATAAAGGCATTACCTTGGCCGCCAGCATTGTCATCGCACTGGCACGTCAGGGCCACAATATTCCTTACGCCTTCAACCGCAAGGAAGCCAAGGACCATGGCGAAGGCGGCACTATCGTCGGCGCACCCCTGCAAGGCCGTGTGTTGATCGTTGATGATGTTATCTCCGCAGGCACTTCGGTGCGTGAATCGGTCAACATCATTTCCAGCAGCGGTGCCACACCTGCTGGGGTGGTGATTGCGCTGGATAGACAAGAGCGCGGCCTGGGTGCACTGTCGGCAGTGCAAGAGGTTGAGCAGCAACATGGCTTGCCTGTCATCAGCATCGCCAACCTGCAGGCGCTGATCGCTTATCTGGATCAAAGCGAGGCGCTGGCTAGCCACCGCCCGGCCATCGCCGCCTATCGCGCCAGCTATGGCGTAGAGAGCAACTAAACTTGCAGACTCGCGGCGACTGAGATCCCATGCAGGTCAATTGCTTTGCACCTGTTGTCGCAGCGGATTGTCGTTTGCTGATCCTGGGCTCCATGCCCGGGAAGCGCTCTTTAGACGCACAAGCCTATTACGCCCATCCGCAAAACCGCTTCTGGCCCATGATGGAAACCCTGTTTGGTGTGGCTGCCAGCCTGCCCTACGAAACGCGTTTGCAACAACTCCAGGCCCAGGGAGTGGGCATCTGGGATGTGCTTAATCAATGCTTCCGCATAGGCAGCCTGGATAGCGAGATTGAAGAAGACTCCATCATCGTCAACGACTTTGCCAGCCTGCTGCGTGCCCACCCCCACATACGCCACATCTGCTTCAATGGCGCCAAGGCAGAACAGACCTACCAGCGCTATGTAGCTGGCAAAGCCCAACTACCCTATCAACCGCAATACCATCGATTGCCCTCCACCAGCCCGGCCAATGCCTCCATACCCTGGGCCAACAAAGTGGCAGCCTGGCAATTATTGCCCGCACTGCTTAAGCTGAATTGAAGGTAACGGGCTTGCAGGCATACGCCCTATGCCGCAGAATCCCGTTAGCGATTACTAGAGTATCTTTAACTGGCCACCTTTAGTGACCAATACTCATCATCACACATCATAAAATGACCACTCGCGGCAACGGGCAAGGTCATGCAGCCGGGAGCAGCCATGTACCCCTTATTGCGCTTAGCCAGCATCACGGTTTTGCTCATACTCACCTCCACCGTTCATGCCGCAGGCGAAAGCAAGCCTAGTGGCAAGATATTGAAGTGGGTGGACGAAAAAGGGGTGACCCATTATGGCGATACCATTCCGCCGCAATATTCTGGCAAAAGTAACATCACCATCAGCCCCCAAGGCATTCCCCATGCCGATACCAAGCTCAAGCCTGCCGAAAATGGCAGCAGCAAGGAAAGCGAACAAAGCCGCCGTGACCGTACCCTGCAATCGGTTTATAGCTCAGAGCAGGAGATAGACCTGGCGCGTGACCGCAACCTGCAAATGGATGAAGCCATGCTGGAAGGCTTGGAGCAGCGCAAGCTGGGCGCAGCCGCGCGCCTGCAAAGCCTGAGACAAAATGAAAGCAGCATCAAAACCCGCAACAAGGCAGTGCCTGACGAGCTGAAAAAAGATATCAAGGATGCCAATCTGGAACTAGGCAAAATTGACGAGCAAATTGTCGAACGCAAGCAGCATATGGATACCACACGCCAGCGCTTTGAAAACGACAAGCGGCGCTTTACCGAGCTGAAAAATGGCACTGAGGCCAGTACTGAAATAGCTAAACCAGACTTAGCCAAACCAGAAGCTGCTAAAAACCCCGCACCTCCAGCCTCTCAGCCAGCACCACCCAACTCAACGCCCAAGCGCTAAACAGCGTGGCTTTATAGATCTCTGCGCTAGCATCTCTGCAGAAAGCTCTAGCAATGCCTACATTAGCAATTGTCTGCTCAAGCCATTGCCTGCAAATAAAGCTGTTTGTATAAACTCAATGCCCGCTTCACTGCCTTGGGGTCATGGCTGGATTTCGCCAGCACCAACACCCCTTCCAGTGTGGAAATAAACATATCGGTCCAAGCCAGGGCATCCAGCTCTTTCCCCGCATGCTTGGCAGCCCGATCAAACATTTTCACCAAATGGGTACGCCAGGTATTGAAGTGATTAGCTGCCGCCTGAAACAGCACCTCACTGCTCTCAGCCAGCTCAATCGTAAAAATCGCCAACATGCAGCCCTTTTGCAGTTCAGGTTGCTGATAGGCTTCAATCGCGTAATCCAGATACCCAAGCAATGCCTGCACCGGGTTTTCAAGCTGATTAAACCCCGCTTCGGCCTCACGCGCATTGGCATCGCTCCAAAACTTATCAAGTGCTGCCAAACCCAGCTCATCCTTGCTGGCAAAGTGATGGAAAAACCCGCCCTTGGTAATGCCAGCCAGATTGCACACCGCATCCACCGTCATCGCAGAAAAGCCACGCGCCAGTATCAACTCACGCGCCCCGTCCAGTATGCGCTCACGCGACATGGCGGCCTTGGCTTGTTTGGTGCTCACTTCCACAATGAATTCCTTGCTTTCAATAAAACGGGTTGACAAATATTACCACACGCATAAACATACCAACCAGATGGTATGTTAAAGGATATGCATCATGAGTCTACGCTATAAATCCCTAGTGCAATGGTTTGCAATCCCCCGGCCCGTGCAGGTCACGGTCGCTTTTCTAGGCCTGATATCGCTTTCTGGCCTGACTCATGCCGAAGCAGACGCCAGTTACTGGCAGGCGATGCAAAAAGACTTCTTCCCCAACAAAACCTTGCAGCAGAGCGCAGAGATCGAGATTACAGCGCCCAAGCGCGCCGAAAGCGGTGCCCAGGTACCGTTTGCGTTCAGCATTACCTCGCCCATGACAGCGGCCAGCTATATCAAATCGGTTTCTGTGATTGCCGATGCCAACCCCGTGCCGCTAGTCGCGGTGTATCACTTCAACCCCAGCTCGGGCAAAGCCGAGGTTTCCACGCGCATCAGGCTAGAGGTGGATTCACTGGTGCATGTAGTGGCTGAAACCAGTGATGGCAAGTTTCTGGTCAATCAAGTTGCCATTCGGGCATCAGGTGGCTGTGGCGGCACCATAGGTAGTGATGAAGACGCGGCAAGACAGACTGCAGGCAAGATGAAACTACAGGTGAAACCACAGCCAGCCGAGGCTGAATCCCGCAACAACACCCTCAAGCAGGCCCACCTGCTGATCAAGCATCCCATGAATACAGGCTTGCAGCGTGACTTGGTTTCTCAGGGCTACCGTCCGGCTTTTTACATCAGCAAGGTGACCGCCAGGTTTAATGATCAAGTGGTCTTTGATGCAGACACATACATAGGCGTCAGCGAAGACCCCAGCATTCAGTTCCCTTTCAAGGCGGAGCAATCTGGCCAACTGACTTTGCTGATCGAAGATAACGAGGGCAAACAGTTCAGCACCAGTACCGAAGTGATGGTCAACTGAGCGCTAACTTATTGCTCACCGCTCTAAACCTTTTTTAACACCATAGGAGACACGGCAATGCTGGATTGGAATCAATACCGCGATGAATTGATGGGACGTGTGGGTGACCTTGCCAAGCTCACGCCAGATACGGTCAAGGGTTATCAGATCGCCAGTGGCGCTGGCGCTAAAACACAGCAACTGGATGCAAAAACCCGGGAGCTGATCTCCCTGGCAGTGGCGGTGACCACCCGTTGTGATGGCTGCATTACCGTGCATGCAAAAGAAGCGGTCAAGCAAGGTGCCACCGAGGCTGAAATAGCCGAAGCCTTAGGGGTGGCCGTTGCCATGAATGCGGGTGCCGCCTTGGTATACTCAGCCCGCGCGCTGGATGCGGTAAAAAACGTACATGTTTGATCAGCGCTAAGCGCGAAATGCCATTACCGCTTTGCACTCATATGCGGCAAAAGTAATAGGCCTGGCGCAACGGCCACAGAGAATTCAATGCTAAAGTGCGCATCTCTGACGCTGTTGCGCCACTCAACCCGCTATCCCCAACCCACATGCCTGCCACCCTAGACACCATCATCATTTACGCGCGTAACCCCATAGCCACGGCAACATACTATTGCCGTTATTTTGACTACCACAGCAGCGGCATCATGGAAGAAGGTCTGATCACCCTCAGCCCACAAGCTCGGGCACTACGCTATTAATCCATCAGGCCGCCAAGAGCATCAAGCTGGGGCACGCAGGGTTAAAACTAATGTTCACTGTGGAAGATGTGGAGGCTTACAAAGCAAAATCTGCGGCGCTGGGCCTGGAGTTTGGCAGCACCCATCAAGCGCAGGGCTACTGCTTTGCCAATGTGAAAGACCCGGATGGCAACTCGATCAGCATATCGAGCAGAGCGTTTCGCGCTGCACCAGAAAGCCTGACTTAATACTCCCGACTTAATGCTGGATACCCCAGCCCTGATCCCGCTTGTCACTGCGCTGTTACAGCGCTGTCACCCTGCGGTCATACTCGCTGGCTAAACTGCATTTTCTCCTGTGTCCTCCTCCTCGACACATTAGTTCACTACAGCCCGGCGTCCCTTAAGCGCTGGGCATTTTTTTATCCTGAGCTAGCCTAATCCTGTCTTAACCTTGAGTACTCAACATCCCGCTACAGCGAAAGTAGTTGTAGTTCCCACACATCCCTTAGTCTTACCTCCTACGCCCACTTACATCCGTGCTAGCAGATCAGCACCAGCCAAATCGAGCAAGATATGTACGATCAAAGTGCATACAGAAATACCGCTATAGACAACCAGAACATAAAATAGTTGACATTACAAATGATAGGCATTATCGTTTGCATTCGTAATTAACTAGAGGCGGAAGCGCTCATAGCAACCGCTTTAAACTATTTAGGGGATTTACCATGTTCAAAACAATCATGAGCACAGCCGTGCTTGCTGCCAGCGTCTTCTCTGCCTCCGCTTACGCGAACACCACTGCAGCTCCTTTTGTTGATGTCATCGACTCCGCAGAATTCAACGGCTGGAACAAGCTGGTTTCACCTTTGACTGCCGCACAACTGGCTGCTGGTTACACTGCTAACGTGGCAGATTCCAGCGATGCCGTATTGACGCGTATTGCTGGTAGCGCCTACCCAGCGGGTGGTGGCCTTTACCAATGGCAAGGCACTGAATCCACCTTCACGCTGACTGACACCACCATTGCTTCCGGTCTGTCTTCTGTCGTGTTCCAGAGCCACAGCGCTCCAGGCGGCACAGGCACTGGCGTTTACGGTGTTTCACTGACTTACACCATAGGTGGTCTTGATTATGTGGCTGCCCTGGTAGACAGCAATGATGCCAGCGCTGAGTACAAGTATTTCTCCTGGGATTTGAGCAGCCTGACTGGCATCGAAGCCATCTCTGTGCAGTTCTCCACAGAAGTGCATGCCAACTCCTTCGCTTTCCAGCTTGACCAGGTGGTAGCGGCAGTACCAGAGCCTTCTGAGTACGCACTGCTGCTGGGTGGTTTGGCACTGGTTGGTTTTGCAGCACGTCGCAAGCAACAAGCTTAAGCACTAGAAATTACCCCCCAGAAAAACCGACCGCCCAAAAGGCTGGTCGGTTTTTTTATGGCTAGCAAAGACATCCAGCGCTGCATTTGTCATGGCATTGAAAAGACCAGTTTAAGGTACTATTATTGGCACTTATAAACAGACTCTAGGCTGATCATGTCACATTTGATTCTCGCAGAAACTACCGCCAGCGTTTCTGAACTCAAGAAAAACCCTATGGGCACAGTCGCGGCTGGCGAAGGTTTCCCGGTTGCCATCCTGAATCGAAATGCCCCTGCCTTTTATTGCATCCCTGCAAAAACCTATGAAGCGATGATGGAAAGACTTGAGGATCTAGAGTTGAATGCAGTTGCCGATGCGCGTGCAGGACAGCCTGTGGTCAAGGTCAAGCTAGATGAGCTATGAGCTGGGTTTTGTGCAAGATGCGCTGAAAGAATGGCGTAAACTCGATGCGCATATCCGTGAGCACTTCAAGGCCAAGCTGGCACAACGCTTACAGAACCCACGTGTACCTTCTGCCAAACTAAGCGGCCACAAAGATCGCTATAAAATCAAACTCCGCAGCATAGGCTATAGGCTAGTGTATGAAGTACGAGACCAGGAGTTGCTGGTGCTGGTAATTGCCGTAGGTAAGCGTGAACGCAACGCGATATATCAGCTTGCTGACAAGCGCTAATCATTCACAGGCCAAGCGCCCCCGCCCCGTCCTCAACTTGGCATGCATTAAGACCGTAATGTCTACGTTCACTGCATGTCTTCATCCCTAGCAATCACGCTTTGCATGGGTGGGTTTTCACCCCATCCCCCTTCCTTGATCCAGAGATTTCGTAATAATGGCCAGCACATGCATGTCATGCCACTTTTTACCATCATCCCCACCGCAATATCCCTAGAATTGGCAGTCCAATAATTCTCGATACAGGATTCATCATGCGTTCTCTAATTCTGCTGGCACTGGCTTTTGCACCCGCAATTGCTTCTGCCGCTTCATGCGAAACCACGGTCACCAGCGGTGACACCATGACTTACAGCACACGTTCCATCAGCGTGCCTGCCAGTTGCGCGGAATTCACTGTCAACTTTGAGCACAAGGGTCATATGCCCAAGACCGGCATGGGCCACAACTGGGTCTTGGCCAAGAGTGCAGATGTGGGTGATGTAGCCAAGGAAGGCGCTCATGCTGGTGCAGACAACAACTTTGTCACCCCTGGCGATAAGCGCGTGATTGCCTTCACCCCTATCATTGGTGGTGGTGAAAAGACTTCGGTGAAATTCAAGGTCAGTGCTTTGAGCAAGGATGAGGCTTATACCTACTTCTGCTCTTACCCCGGTCACTTCTCCATGATGCGCGGTACGCTGAAACTGGAAGAGTAATCCCTGCATAAAGGCGGCATGACTACTTCCCTCCATGCCGCCTTTATTTTTGCTCTAAGCCCTGCTCATTTTTCTGCATGAGCATTAAGTCCTAAGCATTGTGTTCACACCGCCTATTTCTCACCGCATTATTTTTCTACCACGATAGGAATACCCCGCAGATTGCCAGGCTTGAGGTCTAGCGTCATATTCAATGCACCAGTGGTACATTGATCCAGGCAGGCACCGCAGCGCGTGCAGTCGCCATGGGTCACCGCGCTGGCGTTTTTTGAGACCACGGGGGCCAACACATGCGGCTCCGGGCAGACCTTGATGCAAGAGCCACAGCCCGCACAACTGCCTGCTGTGGTGGCGGTAACGCGCACGCGGCCATAGCGCCCGAGGTAGGCGTAAAACGCACCCACCGGGCAAAGATGCCCGCACCAGCCACGGCGACTCACCAGCAGATCAAACAGGAACAGGCCCATGAGTATGGTGGCGCCTGCGGCTGAGCCCCAGAGCAGTTCGCGTTGGAACAGGGTAATGGGGTTGATACTCTCCCAGGCCAGGGTACCGGTAATCAGGCACAGCACCAGTGACAACAGCAGGACACCAGCGCGCAACTCTCTGGACATGGTCATATTGCCCTTGATATTGAATTTCTGGCGCAAGCAATAGGCCAGATCGGTCACCAGATTGATAGGACACACCCAACTACAGTAAATCCTGCCGCCAAACAGCGCGTAAAACGCCCCCACCAGCAAGGCCCCGGCTACCGCAGGCAACAACATAGGCCCACCTGCCAGCCAGGATTGCAACATGACATATGGGTCGGTCAGCCCTACGCCAAACCAGGTGCTGGAAGAAAGGTTACCGTCGGCGATGCGGCCTATGCCGGGCAGAGTGAGAAAGGAAAGCAGGATGATGACCTGCACTAGGCGGCGGGTATACAGCCAGCGCTTGCGGTAGAGAAAAGCCTGAGCACTGGAGATGCTGGGCATGCGCATGATCAGCGCCTGCCTACGGCATGGGTGCCGGATATGCCCAGCCCCAGGTTACGCGGCAATACCCGGATGGCGGCTTCTTCCAGCACACAGTGTTTTTCGCAGGTGCCGCAGCCTGTGCATTTGCTGCTATCCACGGTGGGTATCTGCAACACGCCCAGTTCATTGCTCATGGGCTTGAGGCTGATGGCCTCGCCACGTATCGGGCACACGCGCACGCAGATGCTGCAGGTCAGCCCTTTATAGTTAAGGCAGGTTTCGTGATCTACCAGCACCGCCACGCCCATATCGGCTTTTTTGATATCCACCAGCAGCGGATTCAGCGCCCCAGTCGGGCAGGCCTTAACGCAGGGGATGTCGTAACACATGCGGCAGGGTTCATTGCGCGCGGTGAAATAAGGGGTGCCTAGCGGTGCGGGGTCGGTCCAGCTAGCCAGATGCAGGATATCAAACGGGCAATCTTCCACGCACAGGCCACAGCGTATACAGGCCGCATCAAACTCCTTCTCCGGCAGCGCCCCGGGCGGACGCAAGGCTAAAGCTGCGGGTGCAGGCTTGGCGCTGATCATGGCGCGGCCCAGCATGGTGACTACCACGGCCGCGCCTAGCTTTTTGAATACTTTCTTGAAGGCTTTGCGGCGTTCTGGCTCTGCTATCTCAGGCTGGCCCTGCTCTTGATCGGGACGGCTTTGCTCTTGATCGGGACGGCTTTGCTCTTGATCGCTCATGATGTGCTCCTTCCCGCTGCTTGCTAGAAAATGGCCAGGGGCTTATGGCATTAGTGGGTGTTATGCAGTGCTGCCGAGTCTGGCTTCTGGGCTGGATCTGTTTTCTGAGTCTGGCTTTGCACCTGCAGCGTGGCGCGGATGATGGGGTGTATCCAGCACTGAATCAGGTAATCCCCGGCACCATCCCGCGGGATGCGCCAATACACGGTACGTCCGGGTAATTGCACGCCCAGATTGACCACCTGACCTGCGGGTGAGGTGATGTAGAGGCTATGGGCAATATCTGACTGGTTGGTGATGGAAATCTGCTCGCCAGGCTTGGCGACAAAATCCCAGGCCATAAACTCATGGTGGTTCAAGGCCAGTTGATGATCTGGTGTTGGCGGCACACTGGCGCAACCAGCCAGATGAAACGCGACAAAAAGCACCAGGCACCAGCTAAGCAAATGCATTCTGGCGGCCAGACGCCAGCGTTGGCTCTCACTGATGGCCTGCGCAGCAGGCTGCTGGCGACGGGGATTGCTGTGGCGATTGTGATACTGATGATTCATGGCTTTATTCCGGCATTACAGGGGGTTCTATGGCCAAAGGGCCACCATCCAGGGTCTTGATGAATTCCACCAGATAGCCGACTTCAGTTTCGCTTAACTGGAATTTCTTCATCTCGTTCGACAGGCTTTTACGCTGGATGCCGCCGTCTACATAGTGCTGGATGACTTGTTGCAGACTGTGCATGGAGCCGTCGTGCATATATGGGCCATTAATCGGCAGATCACGCAGGCTGGGTGTCTTGAAGGCGTATTGCATCAGGGTCACTTCAGGCGGCACTTTGCTGCCGCGTCCCAGGTCTGCGGTCTTGAGGCCGATATCGTGGAAGCTGTCATCGGTAAAACGCCAGGAGCTATGGCAGGCCACACAATTGGCCTTGCCTGTAAACAGCGCCATGCCCTGCTTGGCTTCTTCGCTGATGGCGAGGTCATCGCCCGCCACCCAGCGGTCAAACGCGGCTTCTCTCGAAACCAGGGTGCGCTGGAAGCTGGCAAGGGATTGCGTCACGCGTGTGGGGGTAATCTCGCTATCGCCAAACGCCTGCTGAAACAGGGGCTGATAACCGGGGATTTCATGCAGGCGCTGCACCAGCGCTGCCATGTCAAAATTCATTTCGTGTGCGGTGGTAATCGGCAACACTGCCTGGTTTTCCAGGGAACTGGCGCGGCCATCCCACATCAGGGCAGCCAGCCAGGCGCTATTGAGCACAGTGGGGGTGCGGCGCGCATTGGCAATGCCATCGGCACGCAGGGGCAATATACGGGCATCACTCCAGTGCTTGTCTGGCGCATGACAGGTAGCACAGGCCATGCCCTTGTCGCGGGAAAGACGCGCATCGAAAAACAAGGTCTTGCCTAGCGCAATCTTTTCCGCGGTCAAGGGATTGGACTGGGGCGATGGAATGTCTGCAGGACGCCGAAATTTTTCCCGCGGAGGAAGCTCGGCTGCCCAGCTGACACCCATCACCGACAACATACCCAATACAAGAAGCAGATGCTTGCTGCTCACTTTCGTTAACTTCATGGTCAGTTTCATGCGGCTAACGACGGGTTTACATCTCGATATCATCTACTTCTTGCCCAGGTGATTTAGCTCGCCTTACCAACAACAGGCGAGATGGTGCAGTGGTAAGTCATGGCATCGTTATCAGCACCGAAGCACCATACGATGTCATTAGAGAACTCAGGACGGTAGATAGGCAGTTCGCCCTGGGTGTTAACGCAGCTGCAACGACCGCAAGTTTGCTTGCCGCAGCAATCGCGGTAGGCAATCAGATAGGTCTGCTGATCGCCCGGGTTGTAGCAACTTGCCACCCAGGAGCTGGGTGAGAGGCTGGAGCCGGGTGGGCAGGAGGTCAAGGTACCACCGCAACAATCACAAAGATTGCCGTCAATGGAACAATGACGCCAGTAGTCACACGCCTTGGGATCTTTGTCCTGTGGCTTGAAACCGCTGCGTGTCAGGTTGCCGGTAGTGGCAGCCTGAGCTTCATTGAGGCGGCCACGACGGTCCACCGGCAGCAGCGGCAGCAAGGCCGAACCCACCAGGAAACCACCGAGCTTGCCGATGAAACCGCGGCGGCCGGTCTTGCTGGCGGTGACACGTGCCAGCTTTTCTATTTTTGAATCAAACCCTGAATTATTTTTCATTTCCGTATCTTCTCCGTAAGTTCAAACGGTCATTAGTGCACGTGCTTGTGCGCAGTGCTGTCATCCTTGAGGAAGTTCTGCAGGGATGCATGACCAAGACGCTTGGTTTCGAACAGGCTTTCCACATGCTCACGTGTATTGCACAGGCCCTTGGCCAGAATCACGCCATCTGCATCCAGCAACACACCGTAAGGCACCTTGGAAACCTGGTAGCGCATGCCCACTTCAGCCGATACCACATACAGTTCGTCTTCCAATGGGTGGTTGCGCAGGAACTCGCGGTGTTCTGCCTGGGTACCATCACTGATCAGAATCACGTCAGCCGCTTCCACACCCGCTACCGAGCGGATGATAGGCAGCAACTTCTGGCAGATCGGGCACGATGGGCCTGTAAACATCAGCAGGCTGGCGCGGCCTGGCTTGACGGCACGACCAACGGTCACCGGGGTGCCGTCTATCGTCGTCAAGGCAAAGGTCGGCGAGCGTTCACCGATATCCGGGCCGTGATCTATCATCATGGCGCCCAGGGGAGCCGAACGTTCGTGCAACAGGCCAATCTGGCGTATCACACCCAGCATCAGCGCTGCCAGAGCCAGGAAAGCGCCCCACAGCAGCACATTCGAGCCAATCAGAATTCCACTAGTCATTTGAGTTTCCTTTTAAATCGAGGTTGTTTTTGGTTTCTGGAAAGCCAACAAGCATGTCAGCCCCCAAGTAAAGCAATGCGAGCATCGCAGCGGTTGCGAGGCCCAAGACGCCGGATTCCAGCGAAATCCTGGTGTATTCCACATGCATGGCAGCAGCGAACAGACTCACACCAGCCAGCGCCAGAGCACGCATGACATGGAACATGCCTATGCGACTCATGCTGGTTGGGCGGCGTACGCAACCGCAATCGATATGGGTGCGTCCACGACCGACGTTGATCGCAATCGCCACGGCAAACATGATGAATAGCGCTGCCGCAACACAAGCAGCGATTTCACGTGTGACGGGAATCACGAGCGCCACGGCGCAGATCACTTCCACCAGGGGCAAAAGTTTTGCAAACGGTGCGACCAGGAAGTTGGGCAGCAAACGATAGTTGGCTACCACACCCTGAAACTCATCCGGATGGTAAAACTTGGGGATTGCTGCCGCCGCCAGTACCAGCGCCACAAACAGTGACGCAAATACGGCTGCGGTAGGGTCATTGACTATCCAGTCCATCATCAACTCACTTATCTGCCACAAAGACCATGGAAGGAGCGCGGCCCAACTCATCCAGCGTACCTAGCTGCTTGCCAGACACTGCATCGAATGTGAACAGGGACTTCGCTTCTGCCGATACGGCATAGAGGTAAGGGCTACCATCCTGGCTCACTGCAATCGAATCGATCTCATGCTTGAGTTCCAGCTTGCGCAGGCGCTTGCCACTGGTGGCATCGACCACAAAGACAAAGCGGCTAGGCAACTTGTGCGTCCACTTCTCGCGTTGGTCAGCCAGCAGGTAAAGCTCATTGCGGCCCTTGTGGTAGGCAATCGTCATCCAGCCACCTGGACGCCATTTGTCTGCCTTCTCTTTGTCGGTGAAGACTTCGATAGGCTTCAAGAACTCAGCGCCAGACTCGGACAACTTGGCCTGGAATACCTTGCCTTCATAAGTTGGCCAGGCCAGACGGTTGATGGAGTTGGAGTAGAAGGGATTGTTGAGCAGATACTCGTTTTCGGCGTGGAACACCTTGGTAGGCTTCTGCTTGGTATTACCCTTGTTGTCATAACTCACTTGCAGCAGCGAACCATCACGGCAATGCATGAAGAAGTTCTGCTTGGCTGTGGGGAAGATGTGGTAACAGTCGGGCACATCCATCACCTTGACGAAGGATTTGGACTCCAGATCAACCAGACCTACCCCTGGGGATGGCGCAAATTGCTGGAACAGCAGATGCTTGTCATCAACACTCAGGGCTGCCAAGCGCTCAAGCACACCGGTCAAGAAACGACCTTCAGGAATGTCGATATCAGCCTTGATTTCCAGGGTCTGTGGATCAACGATTTCCAGATAGTCATCACGCTTGCCACGTGCCACGCGTGAATACATGGTGCTGGCAACCGCCAGGAACTTGCCATCACCTGCCACCATCACATGTGGCAGCTTGCCAGCATCCACCATGCCCAAAAGCTTGGTGTTTTTGCCATCAATGGTGTAGACCGTGGATGTCATCTGGAAATGACCAGGGTCCATCACATAGACACGCTTGGAATCGCTGGGTGGTGCTTTTTGTATCGATGTCTCTTCCTGCAACTTGGCAGTGCCCAGGGCACCCAGCTGTCCTGGCACTTCAGCTTGCGCCGAGAATGCCGAGACCAGCAGGGCTGCCATTGCCAAGCGTCCTGCTAGACGCGCTCCGCGTCCGGAATGACCAATCATCGAGGGATGATCAAAATTAGTCATATCTCCTCCAAATATTATTAAAAGTTGTGATTAAAGCGTTCAAGAAAGCATCACTCTTACAGGGCCAGCATGGTCAAAGCCGCTGCACCCAGGGACAACAAGAGGAAACCATCCACTTCTACTGCACTTTCTTGCCAGCGGGCCAACCAAGCCTGTACGGACTGGTCTTTCACGGGAAGGAAGTTGACAGCTACCGGCAGGCAACGCCCAATGTTGAACAGGGCAATCACTGCGATAGCGGTTTTGATATCACCCACAAACAGCGCCACACCAGTAACGATGTAGAGCATTGGCGTTTGCACATAGGTGAGGTAATTCATGCCTAGCGAGAAGCCGTACAACAGGCCAATCACAGATGAACGGAAACGGAAACGTGCGTCATGCGGCACTTGCGCGCGGCGTTGCGGATAAGGCATGCGCAGGAAACCCAGCTGGTGTGCGCCATAACCCAGGCCCAGCACCGCCAGAATGCCTACCGAATACTGCAGTGGCACATTTCTGAACAACAACCAGCCTGCCGCACCCAACATGCCACCGAGTACCACCGCACCCACAGCGTAGCCAACTGCATGGGTGAAGAAGGTAGGCGCCCAACGCAGTACAGAGCGTGCGGAATACTTACCCGCTGGCCTCAATAAACTAAGGCTGGAGTAACCGCATGGAGACCAAGTAGAAAGAAAACCACCGACGAGAGCAATGATAAGAAACATGCCAGTAAAAGCATCTTGAGCAGGAACAGCATGCTGTAACACCCCCCCTCCCACGACACCGATAATGAGCGCAGACACCATCAGCAAGAACCTTGCCCTGGGTGATTGCGATTCAGAGAAGCTGTATGCATCGGGCACACAGGCAACCCCTGCAGCTTGTTGAGCCGACTGGTGATAAGTCCCCATGTCGTAATCCTCCTTGACCTTGCGGTCATCTGTTATAAGAAGAAATCCAAAAATAAAATTGTTAATACAATGTAAATGGTAGCGATCTAGGTGGCAGAACCTTAGTAAGAATCGGCATGACCATGTCCGTTTAATGAAGTCATGCCGATTCTTACTATTCATATAATCTCGGCAATAACCCTGTTTTTAAATCACAAAATCATGGGCTTGCTACAAAATTCAACTTCACAAATTCACCTGAAATTCAACCCAAATCAATCTTGTCACAAAGCGCCAAAATCACCCTGGAAACCACAAACGAACACGTGATGGTCATGAGGTAATTCTGGCTGTGCCTAAACGGGATTTCCTGATGCGATTAATCAGAAATTGAGTGCATCAATGGCAGGATTTAGAAAGTACGTTTGACGTAGCCAAAGAATTTATTGTCGCCAAACTTATAGCCTTCACTACTGACATACCAATGATCATTGGTATCGGTCATGACATAGCTCAAACCTGCATTCCAGCCATGGCTATCTGCAATGGAGAAATCCTTGGTCAGGCCAATGGCATAATCGCTGTAACTGGCAACCGAGTAATTTTTGATCGCCGTGTGGCCGACATGCAGATAAAGATTAAGCCCAGCAAAAGGTAGGGGCTTGTTGTAATTCAACTCGGTATAAGTACTACCCTTGGAGTCACCCGTGCCTGTGGTATGGCTGCCGTACTGCGTATTACCTACCGATTTGGTATTGGCACCAAACCAGTCGGTCAGTGAATAGGAAATCTTGAAGTTGAGGTGGTGATAATCCAGCGCAAAATTCAGTTCTGTAACATTGGATGATTGCCCCGCCACCTTTTCATTATCTGGATAATAAAACTGTAGAAAACCTACGGTGCCCACCAAATCATCAAACAAGGCATGGGTATAGCCGCCATAGAGATCAATCTCCAGCGTGTTGCCATTGATGGCACCCCTATGCACATTGGTGGCACCCAAACCTAAAAACAGCCCGCTGACATGGGAGTAATCGACAAAACCCTGGATAGCCCCCCTACCCCTGGCCAGGGATAAGCCACGGAATAAATAATCGCTGTATAAACCCACATTGGTGGTGACGTGATGGGGAGAATCACTCTCCTGCTTGGCCTGCTCAGCCTGGTTCAAGCCTTGGTCTGCCCATGCTGTATGAGCCAGCATTAAACAGCTCACTGAAGCGCATACTGACACGCGCTTAGAAATACTGAGAGAAAAACCCATACCAACACCCTGCGCAATCGCCCGCATATATACCTCCTCGTATACATTTGTAATTTTATGTAAGTAATTACTGGCTTTATTTTGCGGATGGAGTGGCGACCAGATTCGGGCCGCCTTGCGCTTGACCTTATATACACAGTGCCTGGCACCTGCATGCCTGCCATCAGGCCAGTGCATGCAGGCGCTCACCCTGGGTTGATCATTCGCGCATAAATCCAGCTCACAAATACTTTCAAGTCAGCCTTGCCAATAGCGCTAATACATTGAAAGTACGGTGAACAATATCTGCTGAGGAGGCAAAATCGTAGTAATAACTGGCATGACTTTTCCGTGATCTATGCTTTATGCCAGTTCTTACTACTGCACTTGGAATAAGTCGTTCTAAAGTAGCGGACTCATAAAAAAACACCGTCTGAAACAGCCACTTGAGCTGCAGGCAATGAGGAAAGAGGCTGAACAATGCCAATAAAATAATATACGGAGGAGTATATTGAATGGAAAACGATGCTCTGACCGCAGCCACCGCTGCGGCTATTGCTGAGCTGAGCGCCACGCCAGCCAAATTAGACTTACACTTGGTCAGACGTTCCACTGTGGATGTATTGGAACAAGCGCTGGCACTCCCCTTCTGGCAACAGGATTACACCCAACTAAGCAAAGGCAGTTTTTCCGGCTCGGTACTGAGCGTCACCTGCGAAGGTTTGCAGATCTTCACTGAATCCATGACCCAGGCCGTAGACCAGATTGCCAGCGCCCCGCAGGATTGTTATGTCATTGGCCTACCCACCGTTATCGAGGGTGATGCCACCTGGGGACTGTTGCCCATCAACAAGCACTCCCTGATTACCCTGGGCAAAAACGCTGAGCTCTACTTCAAGACCGCCAATGTTTCTGAGATTACTGCAGCAGTGATTCCCAGCAAACGTCTGGAAGAATATGCCGCCAATATTGAATGGATAGACTTGGTGGATTCCATACGCACCATCAAACCAGTAGAGCCATTGAACCCTGGCGTGGCAAATCAACTACTAGCCACTTTGGGCAAGGGGCTGAAGTTTCATCTGGAAAAGCACGAGGAGATTTATTTTCCTGAAATGTGGAAAAGTTATGAAGACGATCTGCTTTCTACCTGCTTGTTTGCACTACTGCATGTCAAAGGCAATACCTCTGCCCAGAGTGATCAAAGAATTCCAAGATATCTGGTGAACAAGGTCAGGGAAGAAACCTTGATGAACCCAGGCGTACCGTTAACCATTGATGATTTATGTTTGATATTAAGAGTGAAAAGAAGAACACTTAACCATGCGTTTGCACGCGTATTAGGCATTACGCCTATCACCTATATGCGCAATGTAAAATTGCACAGAATTCGTGATGAAATTCTCAACGCCCCTAATGAAATTATCAGCATCTCGCAACTCGCCACCAAATGGGGCTTTTGGCATATGAGTTTATTTTCCAGATACTACCGGGAATTATTTGGCGAAGTGCCTATAGATACTTTGCAACGATCACGCAGATTACGCTGATTTATTCTCGCCAATTATTGGCTAAATCAGCAATCATATTTTCAATTATGATGCTTCACTATTCGCTGCCAGCTTACGTGAATTAAATAACACATTCGCCACCACAATTCCCAGTTCATATAACAGCCAAAGTGGAATTGCCAGCATGAACTGGGAAATGATATCGGGCGGTGTAAAAATCGCCCCTATCACAAATGCACCCACCACCACATATCCACGAATTTGCCTTAACTGCGTGACATCCACGATGCCCATGGCAACGATGGCAACCACCAGGATAGGCATCTGGAATGAAATACCAAACGCCAGCAGGATGGAAATCAGGAAGTTGAGATAGCTCTCTATCTCGGTCATCACCGCCACCCCCTCCGGGGCAGTACCGACAATAAAGTGCAGCACCACAGGAATGACAAACTTGAAGGCAAATGTTGCGCCCATAATAAACAGCAACACGCTGGATACCAGCCCCAGCCCAGCAATCAGTTTTTCATGCTGGTACAAGCCGGGTTTAAAGAATTTCCAGATTTGATACAAGGTATGCGGCAGGCTGATCATGACTGCTACATATAAGGCTACCTTAATCGGCGTTATAAATGGTGACACCACGGAAGTGGCAATCATCTGCCCACCCGCAGGCAGCTCGCGCATCAGGGGCGCAATAAAGAAACTGTGCAATTCATTGGCAAAAGGAATCAGCGCCAGCATGGGCGCAAGTATGCCCGCCAGAATCCAGATAAAGCGGGTTCTTAATTCGCGGAAATGACTGATCAGGCTTTCTTTTTCCATAACACTTCATCTTCCTTGACGCTGGTTTCTGCCAACAAGGTATGGCTGGGCACAAGTTCAGGTATTGTCTGCGCAACATGCTCATGGGGTAGGCTATCCGCATCCATCACGTTTTCTCCACCCTCCTGCGCCCGCGCAGCTAACTCAGGAATTTCACCACTCAGCACCTTGACTTGAGATTGCAGCTCCAGCAGTTTTTGCTGCGCTTCTGCCGTGGCCTTGCGCATATTATCCAGCGCCACTTCACGCTCTATATCTGCCTTGAAGCCCGACATATAGCGCTGCATGCTGCCGTAGAACTTGCCCACCGTACGCGCGATCTTGGGCAGTTTTTCCGGCCCCAGCACCACCAGCGCCACAATGGCGATGACCATCATCTCGGAGAATCCAACGTCAAACATGCTGAGTCTTTTCGCGCTTACGCTTAGTGCTTGTCGTCCAGCGGCCGCGCAGATTCATTGCTGGGCTCCTGGCTTGCTTCCTTGAAGCTCTTGAGCGCGCCGCCCAGATCTCCCCCCAGATTGCGCAAGCGCTTGGTGCCGAATACCATGGTCACCACCGCCAGTACAATCAGCCAATGCCAAATGCTGAAGCTACCCATCTCGAATTCCTCGTCGCGCAAAAATCCCATAATCCCTGATTTGGCCTGAAGCCGATATCAAGAAACGGCATAACTTTTAGTCAGGGTAAATTTTGCCGCGCTGTCACACTCGTCATTTCTGCTTTGTACCTAAGCGAGCGTTTGCCGATTTTTGATATTGTCATGAGCCAATATTTGTTAGCAAATGTAAGCAAAAAGTGCGTCTATTTATACATGCAAGTCATAAACTGGATTCTTTAAAACTAGAAATAATTCAACATCTTACATTTCCACAAAGCCCAGGATTCAGAGTCATGCCAGTTTTTACTATTCAAGTGCATGACTGAGGGCTAAAGTTGCTCATACCGTTCAGTCTGCTGTCTGCGCCCGCTCAATTGTCTGTACAAACCTGGGCATAGCGATAGTGAAATAACAATAAGCTCTCAAGAGCAAAGAAGTTTTTTGGCGCTGCTGATTTTTGCCAAAAGCACGACTGCAATATACAGAGGAGTTTGTATCATGGGCTATAGAGATGAATTCACCGCTGCTGCGCCAGCCAGTCTGGACCTGCATATCGTCAATCGATCTACCTCAGATGTACTGGAGCAAGCCGATGCCTTGCCCTTCTGGTCACAGGATTACACCCAACTTACTAAAGGTAATTTCAGCGGCGCGGTCACCAGCGTCACTTGCCAGGATTTGCAGATATTCACCGAATCCATGAGCAAGGCGGTAGACCAGATCGCCAGCGCACCTGAAGACTGTTACGTGGTGGGGCTGGCCACCCAGGTTGAGGGTGATTCCACCTGGGGCATGCTGCCCGTGAGCACAAATTCTTTAATTTCACTCAAGCACAATGCCGAGTTGTTTTTCCGCACCTCAAATAACTCAGAAATCACCGCGGCGGCGATTCCCGCCCAGCGCTTTGAAGAATACGCACTGGAAGTGGAGTGGCTGGACCTCAAGAACATCTTTTCCGGCCTGAAGCCAGTGGAGGCGCTTGCGCAGAATGTCAGCGCGCAATTACTGATTGCCATGAAAGAAGGCATGGATTTCCATCTGGAAAACAAGGATGCCATCAACTTTCCCACCATGTGGCGCAGTTTTGAGGATGACCTCATGGCCACCTGCCTGCATGCCATCACCAGCACGCGCGGTAACACCCACTCCCAGTATGACCACCGCATTCCACGTTATCTGGTCAACCGCGTGCGCGAATGTACGCTGACCAATGCCGATATGGCCTTGACCATAGGGGAGCTATGCACCTCGCTGCGCGTGAGCCGCAGAACGCTTAATCATGCGTTTATCCGCGTCCTTGGCATTACGCCAGTGACCTATATGCGCAATGTGCGCCTGCACCGGGTCAGGCATGAGCTGGCGAGTTCACCTTTCGATATTCTCAGCATTGCGCATGTGGCAACCAAATGGGGTTTCTGGCATCTCAGCCTGTTCTCGCGTTATTACCGTGAGCTGTTTGGCGAATGCCCTACCGATACCCTGCAAAGATCTAAAACTGAGCACGGCCTGAATCTGACTTACTAACACCAGGCGGTGTGAGAACGAGTTAATGCCGCTTTAGCGCATCACAAAGTAAAAAGGCGTACCTGAGGTACGCCTTTGTGTTTAGACCACCGCTAGGGATAAATAACTAGCTGGTCAGTTTGCGCTTGAGAATTTCATTGACCTGGGCAGGGTTGGCCTTGCCCTTGGATGCCTTCATCGCCTGACCAACCAAGGCGTTGAATGCTTTCTCCTTGCCCGCGCGGAACTCTTCCACCATCGCGGCATTGGCAGCCAGCACTTCATCCACAATGGCTTCAATTGCGCCGCTGTCTGTCACCTGCTTCAGGCCTTTACGCTCAATCACGCCGTCAGCATCGCCTTCGCCTGCCCACATTGCCTCGAATACTTCCTTGGCAATTTTGCTGGAGATGGTGTTATCCGCAATGCGCTTGAGCAGGCCAGCCAACAACACAGGCGAAACCGGGGCATCTGCCAGCGGCTTGTCTTCTTCGTTGAGTTTGGCACTGACACTGCCCATGACCCAGTTGGCTGCCAGCTTGGCTTCACCACCAAAGGCGGCCAGGGTGGCGGTAAAGTAATCCGCCAAGGCGCGCGATCCAGTCAGTGCGCCAGCATCGTAGGCAGATAGCTGATATTCCTGCTCAAAGCGTGCCTTCATATCGGCAGGCAGTTCTGGCAGTTCAGCGCGTATTGCGGCTATCTCTGCCTCGGTGATGCTCAAGGGCAAGAGGTCGGGGTCTGGGAAGTAACGGTAATCGTTGGCTTCTTCCTTGCTGCGCATAGCGCGGGTTTCGCCAGTGTCGGGGTTGAACAGCACGGTGGCTTGTTCTATCTTGCCGCCATCTTCCAGCGTCTCTATCTGCCAGCGGGTTTCATACTCAATCGCCTGCTGCATAAAGCGGAAGGAGTTGAGGTTTTTGATCTCGCGGCGGGTGCCTAATTTGCTATCACCCTTGCGGCGCACGGAAACGTTAACGTCGCAGCGGAAGCTGCCCTCTTGCATATTGCCATCGCAGATATTGATCCACTGCACCAGTTCATGCAGCTTGCGTGCATAAGCGACCGCCTCAGCGGCTGAGCGCATATCAGGCTCGGTGACAATCTCCAGCAAGGGCGTACCAGCGCGGTTAAGGTCTATGCCGGATTGGCCAGGGCTGGCGCCATGGACAGACTTGCCTGCATCTTCTTCCAGATGGGCACGGGTAATGCGTATGGTTTTTTCCTCGCCGCCCACTTCTATGGTCAGCGCGCCCTTGCCTACCACGGGCAGTTCATACTGGCTGATCTGGTAGCCCTTGGGCAGATCGGGGTAGAAGTAATTCTTGCGCGCAAATACCGAGCGCGGCGCAATTTCGGCACCCACGGCCAGGCCAAAGCGGATGGCGCACTGCACGGCTTCATGATTGAGCACAGGCAACACCCCAGGCAGGGCAATATCCACCACATTGGCCTGGGTGTTAGGCTCGGCACCAAAGGCAATGCTGCTACCAGAGAAAATCTTGGATTTGGTATTGAGCTGGGTATGCGTTTCCAGCCCGATGACGACTTCCCATTCCATTATGCAATTCCTTCAGGCATGCGTTGATGCCAATCTGTAACCTGTTGATAGGCATGCCCGGCATTGAGCATGCGCGCTTCATCAAAATAATTGCCTATGATCTGCAGGCCCACTGGCAGCGCCACGCCATCGGTCTGCGCAAAACCAGCGGGGATACTCATACCGGGCAAGCCCGCCAGATTGACGGCGATGGTGTAGATATCCTGCAGATACATGGAGACCGGATCATCGGCTTTTTCACCTGCCTTGAAGGCGGTGGAAGGCGCGGTGGGGCCAAGGATAAGATCGCATTGCTCGAAGGCACGCTCGAAATCCTGCGCAATCAGACGGCGTATCTGCTGCGCCTTGAGGTAATAGGCATCGTAATAGCCTGCGCTCAGTACATAAGTACCAATCAGAATACGGCGCTTGACCTCGGCACCAAAGCCTTCAGCACGGCTCTTGCAGTACATGTCCATCAGGTCGTCATATTCGGCCGCGCGGTGACCAAAGCGCACACCGTCATAGCGCGAGAGGTTGCTTGAAGCCTCAGCGGGCGCCAGCACGTAGTAAACCGGGATGGACAGCATGGTATTGGGCAGGCTGATATCGACAATTTCAGCGCCCAGCTTGCGATATTCGTCCACAGCGGCTTCTACGACCTTGGCTACGCCTGCGTCCAGGCCTTCGGCAAAGTATTCCTTGGGCAGGCCTATTCTTAAGCCAGCCAGGGGCTGACCGAGTTGGCGTGTGTAGTCTTCCTTGTCGCGATTAAGGCTGGTGGAATCACGCTCATCAAAGCCCGTCATGACATTCATCATCAGCGCCATGTCCTCGCAGGAGTGCGCCATGGGTCCGGCCTGATCCAGGCTGGAGGCAAAGGCAATCATGCCGTAACGTGAAGCCAGGCCATAGGTAGGCTTGAGGCCAGACAAACCACAAAGCGAAGCAGGCTGACGAATGGAACCACCAGTATCGGTACCGGTAGCTGCCGCACAGAGGCGAGCCGCCACCGCCGCCGCACTACCACCCGAGCTGCCGCCAGGCACACGGCTGCGATCCCAGGGATTTTGCACCTTGCCGTAATAAGAGGTTTCATTGGAGGAGCCCATGGCGAACTCATCCATATTGGTCTTGCCCAGGTTGACTGCCCCTGCGGCATTGAAACGCTCAATTACCGCCGCATCATAAGGGGCGATAAAACTTTCCAGCATCTTGGAACCACAGGTGGTCTTCCAGCCCTTGGCACAGAAGATATCCTTTTGCGCAATGGGAATGCCAGTCAGTGCCGTGGCCTTGCCACTCGCCAGCAACTGATCGGCCGCTTTGGCTTGTGCCAGACTCAAGTCAGGGTTAACGGTAATATAGGCATTGATTTCGGGGTTGAGTCTATCTATGCGATTGAGGTATTCCTGCGTGAGTTCGACGCTGGAAATCTCCTTGCCAGCCAGCATGCTGGCCAGTTGTTTCAGGCTTTTATTAATCATGATGCCGCTTATTCGATGACTTTGGGGACGAGGTAGAGGCCGTTTTCCACGGCAGGGGCGATGGATTGCAGCAGTTCGCGCTGATTGCTTTCGGTAACCACATCAGGGCGCAGGCGCTGGCTGACATCCTGCGAGTGCGACATGGGGGCTACACCAGTGGTATCCACCGCCTGCATTTGTTCTATGAGGCCAAGAATCCCGGTGAGTTTGTCCAGGGTTGCGCCTACTTCTTCATCGCTGACCGCGATACGCGCAAGGTGCGCGATGCGTTTGACGTCGGTATTGCTCAGTGACATTTCTCAATCCAAATCTTAAATTTCTAGGCGATATCGGTTATTATAACTTGATTTTACGCACATCTTCAGCCGCAGAATAAAGCCTGTAACAGCCTTATAGCCTGCGGTGGCTCGCTCAGGATACACACACAAATGTTCGGTCTTCTTAACAGCTATTTCTCCAATGACCTCGCCATTGACCTTGGCACCGCCAATACCCTCATCTATGTGCGCGGCAAAGGTATCGTTCTTGACGAACCCTCCGTGGTGGCGATACGCCAGGAAGGCGGCCCCACCGGTAAAAAAACCCTGTTGGCCGTAGGCCTGGAAGCCAAGCGCATGCTGGGGCGAGCGCCTGCCAACATCACGGCGATACGCCCGATGAAAGATGGTGTGATTGCCGATTTCACCATCACTGAGCAAATGCTCAAGTACTTCATCCGCAAGATTCACGAATCCCGCTTGTTCAGCCCCAATCCCCGCATCATCATCTGTGTGCCCGTTGGTTCCACGCAAGTTGAACGCCGCGCCATCAAGGAATCTGCTGAAATGGCGGGTGCGCGTCAGGTTTACCTGATTGAAGAACCCATGGCAGCGGCCATAGGCGCCAATATGCCAGTGGCTGAAGCCACAGGCTCCATGGTGGTCGATATCGGTGGCGGCACCACAGAAGTGGGCGTGATCTCGCTGGGCGGTATTGTTTACGCCAAGTCCGAGCGCGTCGGTGGTGACAAGTTTGACCAGGCCATCATTGATTACATACGCCGCAACTACGGCATGCAGATTTCCGAGCCTACCGCTGAACTGATCAAGAAGCAGATTGGTTCTGCCTTCCCTGGCTCTGAAGTGCTGGAACTGGAAGTCACTGGCCGCAACCTGGCTGAAGGCCTGCCACGCAAGTTCACTATCTCCAGCAACGAGATTCTGGAAGCGCTGACCGAGCCATTGAATGCCATCGTCGGCGCGGTGAAGTCTGCGCTGGAACAAACCCCACCAGAACTGGGTGCCGATATTGCTGAAAAAGGCATGGTGCTAACTGGCGGCGGCGCATTGCTGCGTGACCTGGATCGCCTGCTGCTGGAAGAAACTGGCCTGCCCGTGATTGTGGCGGAAGACCCATTAAGCTGTGTGGCACGTGGTTGTGGCCGCGCACTGGAAGAAATGGACAAGCTGGGCAATGTATTTGCCTACGAATAAGCGATATCCCGCTGCATTAGAAACAGGCCATGCCAGCATGGCCTGTTTTTTATATGCCGGGTTTTACCTAATCTGCTTTTGCCTAGCCTGGCTTTACCCCCGATAACCGACGCAAGCGCCCTCAGAAACTAGTCCCATGCCCCGCGCCCTAGAACACCAACATCACACTGGATTCTTTGTCCGCGGCCCCAGCCCGACCACCCGGCTGTTTATCACCGCCCTGCTATCGCTGATTCTGATTGCCACCGATGCCAGACTGCATTATCTGGTTGAGGTACGTCAGGGCTTCATCGCCCTGTTGCATCCGCTGCAAGTGTTGGCCAATGCCCCGCTGGAACTGGTTGAGGACACTGGCGAATACCTGCATACCCAAACCACACTGGTGCACGACAATCTGCAACTCCGCGACCAGGCCCTGGTGCATGCAGCCGAGCTGCAACGCGCCAATGCTCTGGAAGCCGAGAACGAGCGCCTGCGCAAGCTGCTGGGCGCTGCCCGTGTTTCGCACCAGCCTGCCCGCCTGGCGGAAATTCTGCATATGGGCCGCGACCCTTTCAGTCACAAGGTTGTGGTCAATCTGGGCTCCCGCCAGGATATCTCGCCAGGCCAAGCGGTCATCGATGAAGTGGGCGTTATTGGCCAGGTCACCCGCGTGTTTCCCTACAGCAGTGAGGTCACACTGGTGACGGATAAGGATCTCTCGGTCCCAGTTCAAGTTGAACGCAATGGCCTGCGCGCCATTGCCTTTGGCCGCGGCCGTGAAGCCACCATAGAACTGCCTTCACTACCAGCCAATGTCGATGTGCTGGTAGGGGATAGGCTGGTAACCTCTGGCATTGATGGCGTTTACCCCACTGGTCTGGCAGTAGCCGAGGTGGTGCAAGTGGATACCAACCCCAACTCGCCGTTTGCCCATATCATCTGCAAACCGTTGGCAGGCATAGAAAACCACAAGCAATTATTGCTGGTGAGCATCCCCAAAACCGAGACCCCGGCGGACACCAATACCCTGAGCACGCCACCCCGCAACAAGAAAATCACCGTGCCTAAACGTCATGCAAACCACTAGCTTCAAGCCCGTTTATCTGTCGCTGCTGCTGGCATTGCTGCTACAGCTATTGCCCTGGTCTGGCAGCATGCTGCTGATACGCCCTGAGTTTATTCTGCTGACCGTGCTGTACTGGAACCTGCGCGCGCCGCATCTATGCAATATAGGCACCGCCTGGTTTGCTGGCTTGGTGATGGACTTGATCACTGGCGGATTGTTTGGTCAGTATGCGCTCGCCTACGCGCTCACCGCCTTCTTTGCCGTGACTTATCAACGCCGCCTGGCCTTGTTCAACCAGTGGCAACAGGCAGGTTATGTGTTCCTGTTGCTGGTATTCACGCAGATCACCATGTTGGTGCTTAAACTATTCTCCGGCGGTGAAGTACCGGGCTGGTGGTACTTCCTCTCTTGCGTCAGCAGCATCCTGCTTTGGTTATGCGTGATATTCTCGCGTATCCGCATCGATTCTCGCTCCAACGGAGCCTGAGCGCTTGAAGAGATCACGCTCAGAACTGAAGAATTACAAAAAGGAGCAGTACGACTTCCGTATGCGCCTGGCTGTCGGCGCCCTCTTGGTGCTGATCTGCTTTGGCATTCTGATCAGCCGCTTCGTTTTTCTGCAGTTCTCGCGCTACGATTATTTCCAGACCATGGCGGAAAACAACCGCATCTCGCTGGTGCCCATAGTGCCCAATCGCGGCCTGATTCTGGATAGAAACGGTGAAGTGCTGGCGCAGAATTCCTTTGTCTATACCCTGGAAATCACCCCTGCCAAGGTCGAGCACAGCGTGGATGAAACCATAGAGGCGCTGGCAACCCTGATTGAGGTCAGCAGCAATGACCGCAAGCGCTTCAAGAAACTGCGCGCGCAAACGCATAGTTTTGAAAGCGTGCCCATACGCACCCACCTTAATGAAGAAGAAGCCGCCAAGATTGCGGTCAATCGCTTCCGTCTGCCTGGCGTGGAGATACGCTCACGCCTGTTCCGCCAGTATCCGCAGGAAAAGCTGGGTTCGCACATGATGGGCTATATAGGCCGCATCAATGATAAAGACCTTAACAACCTCAGGGAGTCTGGCGATCTCTCCAATTACAAAGGTTCAGACCATATAGGCAAGAGCGGCCTGGAACAGTATTACGAAAGCCAGTTGCACGGCATTACCGGGTTCCAGCAGGTAGAGATTGATGCTGGCGGCCATGCGGTACGAGTACTCTCCAGCACGCCACCCGTACCTGGCAATAATCTGATTCTGTCCATGGACGTCAAATTACAGCGTATTGCCGAGGAAGCCTTTGGCAATTATCGCGGTGCATTGGTGGCGATAGAACCCAGTACTGGTGAAGTGCTGGCTTATGTCAGCCAGCCTGGCTTTGACCCCAATTTATTTGTAGACGGCATAGACAGTGAAAGCTGGAAAGAACTCAATGAGTCGCTGGACAAGCCGCTGATCAACCGCCCGCTGCGCGGCATCTACCCACCGGGTTCTACCTTCAAGCCCTTTGTTGCCCTCGCTGGCCTGGAAGCGGGCAAACGCGCACCGCCTTTCTCCATCAGTGACCCTGGCTTCTTCACATTACCGGGCAGCAGCCACCGCTATCGTGACTGGAAACCCAGCGGTCACGGCGTGGTGGACGTGCGCAAGGCGATTGCCGTTTCCTGCGATACCTTCTTCTATGGTCTGGCCATGGAACTGGGCATAGAACGTCTGGCCAGCTTTGTCAGCCATTTTGGCTTTGGCAAACCCTCAGGCATAGACATCAAGGGCGAGATGGGCGGCCTGCTGCCCACGCCGGAATGGAAGGCACGCCGCTTCAAGCAGAAGTGGTATCCGGGTGAAACTGTGATTGTAGGCATTGGTCAGGGATATACCTTGGTCACGCCTATGCAATTGGCACAGGCCACAGCCATACTCGCCAACAACGGCAAGGCCATGAAGCCGCATCTGGTCACTGGCATTCAGGAAAACAAGACAGGCAAAGTGCATCAGGTACAGCCTGTGGTGGTCGATCAGGTGGCGCTTAACTCCAAGAATATCGAACTGGTGAAACAGGGCATGATGGATGTGACGCTGCCTGGCGGTACTGCTGCCCGCTTAGGTGCAGATAGTGAATATCTCATGGCCTCCAAAACCGGGACGGCCCAGGTCATAGGTATCAAGCAGAACGAGAAATACAACGAAAGCAAGCTGGCTGAGCGGCATCTGGATCATGCGCTGTTCATCACCTATGCCCCGGCAGAAAACCCCAAGATCGCGGTTGCCATTATTGTTGAAAACGGCAAGCACGGCGGCTCCACTGCCGGGCCGATTGCGCGCCGCGTGATGGATTACTACCTGCTGGGCAAGGAGCCGCCAGCGGCCAAGCCTGCGATTGATGAAGCGGCGATTAGCGCCCCAACCCCAGCCGAGCCTGCAGAGGAACACGCCCATGATGAGTAAATTGCTGAAGCGGCTGGTCCGGCATATAGACGGCTTCCTCATGGGTAGCCTGATCGTCACCATGATAGTGGCGCTGTGCGTGCTCTATAGTGCCTCCGGCCAGAACATGGGCCGCATCGCTACGCAGATGGTGAATATCAGCGTAGCCATGAGCTTGATGTGGATCGCTGCCAATATCTCGCCCCAGCATCTGGAACGTATTGCACTACCTGCTTATGTCATAGGCGTGCTGCTGCTATTGGGTGTGTTCTTTTTTGGTGAAATCAGCCATGGCGCCAGGCGCTGGCTGCATATAGGTGTAGCCAAGATTCAACCTTCGGAGCTCATGAAGATCGCCGTGCCCATGCTGCTGGCCTGGTATTTCTCGCGGCGCGAGGCTGCAGCCAGCCTCAAGGATCACGCCATAGGGGCCGTGCTGCTGGCTATCCCCGTGGGCCTGATCATGAAACAGCCGGATCTGGGCACCTCGCTCCTGATCGCTTCTTCCGGCTTTTATGTACTGTTCCTCGCGGGCTTGAGCTGGCGCTTACTGATAGGCGCAGCGGTCAGCATAGGGGTGATGGCGCCCATACTATGGACCATGTTGCATGATTACCAGCGCAAGCGCATTGAGATTCTGTTTGACCCCTATCAGGACCCTCTGGGTGCGGGTTATCACACCATACAGGCCAGCATAGCGCTGGGTTCTGGCGGCATTGCGGGCAAGGGTTGGCTTAACGGCACGCAGTCCCAGCTGGATTTCCTGCCGGAGCGCACTACAGACTTTATCTTTGCGGTATTTGGTGAAGAATTTGGCCTGCTGGGCAATGTGCTGCTGCTATTGCTGTTCACCCTAATCATAGGCCGTGGCCTCATGATTGCGGCCCAGGCGCAAAATACCTTCAGCCGCTTGCTGGCTGGCAGTATCACGCTGACTTTCTTTACCTATGTCTTCGTCAACATTGGCATGGTCAGCGGCATCCTGCCTGTGGTGGGCGTACCCCTGCCCTTGATCAGCTACGGTGGCACTTCACTGGTGACCTTGCTGCTGGGCTTTGGCATACTCATGAGCATCCAAACGCACAAGAAGCTCGTTACATCCTGACAGAAAAGGAGTAAAGCAGGCATGCGCTGCCTGCAAAACCCATGAATGTATTGAAACCCCTGATTCCCGCCCTGCTCGCTCTCACTTTAGTTGCCTGTGGTGGCGGCACTGCCGTCAAGCCGAGCACCAGCCCGGACAGCAAGCCCAGTACACAGAAAGCCCCAACCAAAAAAGGCGGCTACTACCTTGATGATGGCCCAGGTGACAATCCACCTGCCGATATAGACAGCATTCCTGATGCCGTGCCGCGCGCCGAAACCCCGCTGCCACGCTCCAACCGCCCTTATAGCGCGCTGGGCCGCCGTTACACCCCCATGACCGAACATACGCCCTACAAGCAGCGCGGCGTTGCCTCCTGGTATGGCAAGCGCTATCACGGTCAGAAGACCTCCAGCGGCGAGACCTACGATATGTACTCCATGACGGGCGCGCACACCACCCTGGCGCTACCCAGCTATGTACGTGTGACTAATCCAGAAAATGGCCGCTCAGTTGTTGTACGTATCAATGACCGTGGCCCCTTCCATGATGACAGACTGATAGACCTCTCCTATGCCGCCGCCTACAAGCTGCGCCTGATAGAAAAAGGCAGTGGCATCGTGGATGTAGAAGCACTGGATGAAAAAGGCAAAGCCATTCCATTCCCTAACGGCAAGCAGCCCGCTCCTGCGCCCTTAGCCGAGAGCAGTGCGACCAAACCCCTGGCAGCACCCGCTGGCGATACACCTATCAGCGCCAAACCCCTGCCAGCGCCTGTTGCCAAGCCTTTGCCAACTCCAGCCGCAGAACCTGCCCCTACGGTCACGACCAATACCATGAACGAACCCACCATCACCCAACCTGTGAGTGGTGATTACGTGCAAGTGGGTGCCTTCTCACTCAAGGCCAATGGCGATCGACTGGTGGAAACCCTGCAGCAGCAGAAACTCGCGGATAACGTGCAGATAGAGAATTGGTATAATGCCGGAACTTATCGCGTCAGGCTGGGGCCTTATGGCAGCCGCCAACAGGCAGAAGCCGCTGCAGCCAAGATCAAGCAGATGCTCAATACCAATGCCATCGTGATCCGGCAGTGAGTCACTCCCACCTGTGAGCATGCAACGCCAGCCATTAACACTGAACCCAGTTTGATCCGGGTTCAAGAAAGTCCGAGTTCAAGAAAACTATGTTTACGCTATTCCATCTTTACCGCAAACACCTGACCGCGCTTGTCGCTGTCACAGGGCTCAGCATCACCAGCCTGGCCCAGGCAGTGGATATTCCCCAGCCACCAGCTCTGGCAGTGAAATCCTACCAACTGTATGACTTCAACAGTGACCGTGTCATTGCCCAGCAAGATGGCGGCTCACGTGTAGAGCCTGCCTCGCTGACCAAGATCATGACCGCCTATCTGGCTTTCAAGGCGGTCAAGAATGGCCACCTGAGCCTGACCCAAACCCTACCAGTCAGCGTCAAGGCCTGGAAAGTTGAAGGCTCCAAGATGTTTATTGAGCCGAATAAACCAGTGACCGTAGATGAGCTTATGCACGGCATGATTATTCAGTCTGGCAACGATGCTTCCATCACACTGGCGGAAGGCATTGCCGGTTCGGAGGAAGGCTTTGCCGAACTCATGAACAAGGAAGCCGCACGCCTGGGTATGAAGGACACGCACTACGTCAACGCCACTGGCCTGCCTGATCCACAACACTACACCACAGCCCACGATCTGGCGCTGCTGGCGGTAGCACTGATCCGTGATTACCCAGACCAGTACAAGCGTTTGTATTCGGTTAAGGAATACACCTATAACAAGATCAGCCAGCCCAACCGTAACCGCCTGCTGTGGCTGGACCCGTATGTCGATGGCATGAAGACAGGCCATACCAAGAGCGCAGGCTATTGCCTGGTGACTTCTGCCAAGCGTGGCGATACGCGCCTGGTTTCTGTGGTGCTGGGTGCGCCTTCAGATTCTGCCCGTGCTACCGAAAGCCAGAAGCTGCTTAATTATGGCTTCCAGTTCTACGAATCCAAGCAGGTTTACAAGCGCGGCACTGTGGTCAGCAATCTCAAGGTTTGGAAGGGTGCAGAAAACACGGTAGTCGCTACTGTGGCCAAGGATGTGGCGATTACGCTGCCCAAGGGTGAGTATGCGCGCGTCAAGGCCAAGATCGTCAGCCAGCAACCACTGGTAGCCCCGGTCAGCGCAGGTCAGCAGATCGGCAAGATAGAGTTTATTCTGGATGACAAGGTGATTGCCGAACACAAGCTGGTTGCCGCCAAGAATGTGGAAACCGCTGGTATCTTTGGCCGCATGCTGGACAGTATCAAGCTCTTGTTTGAATAAGCAGACCACACAATCCATGGCTGACACCGTTTACCTGAACGGTGTCTTCCTGCCCCTGGCACAAGCCACGATCCCGGTACTGGATCGTGGCTTTATGTTTGGTGATGGCGTCTATGAAGTCATCCCGGTCTACAACGGCCAGGCTTTCCGTCTCGATGAACATATACAGCGCCTGCAAGCCAGCCTGGCGGCGGTGCGCATACGTAACCCGCTGACAACTGTTGCCTGGCGGGCCATGTTGCTTCAGTTAATTGCCGAGAATAAAGCGCTGCAGGATCAGTCTTTATATCTGCAAGTTACCAGAGGCGTAGCCCCACGCGATCAGGCTTTTCCACCAGCGAGCGTAGCGCCCACCGTATTTGCCATGAGCATGGCCTTGCAGACCCCAAGCACAGCTCTGGTGCAGTCCGGCGTGGCGGCGATTACCGCGCTTGATATTCGCTGGGATAGATGCAATATAAAAGCCATCTCCTTGCTCGCCAATGTTTTGCTACGGCAACAGGCGGTGGATGAAGCCGTGGCAGAAACCATCATGCTGCGTGAAGGCTGGCTGACAGAAGGTAGCAGCACCAATGTGTTTGTGGTGGCGCAGGACAAGCTGCTGGCCCCACCCAAGAGTCAGCATATGCTGACTGGGGTGACCTACGATGTGATACTGGAGCTGGCAGCAGCGCATGGCATTGCCAGCGTGGTTGCCCCGGTGAGCGAAGCGCAGCTACGCAGCGCCGACGAAATATGGATTACGTCATCGACCAAGGAAATACTCGCCATCATCAGCCTGGATGGCCAGAGGGTAGGTCAAGGTCAGCCCGGCACCTTATTCCAGCGCATGTATGCGCTGTACCAGGATTTCAAGAACCAATATATGCGTCATACGAGGTAAAACCATCATGGCCCAAGATATGAATGACAATATCAAAGACATCAGCACTTTAAGCAGCTCGGAAGAAGAAACCCTGCTGGAATTCCCCTGTGATTTCCCGATCAAGGTCATGGGTGAATCGCATGAAGAATTCGCCAATCTGGTCATGGGTCTGATTCAGCAACATGAGCCCAGCTTTGATGCCAGCCGTATTGAAATGCGCGCCAGCACAGGTGGTAAATATGTCAGCCTGACCTGCACGGTGAGTGTGGAATCCAAGCCCCAGCTGGACGATATCTATCGTGCGCTGACCTCGCACCCCAAAGTGAAATACGTGCTTTGATGCCACACCCATCACTTGCGCTACCAGTAGCTATCCTTCAAGCATGAGTACTGCATTAACGCAGGCTGGGGCGCCACTCGCGCCTGGCCTCATCATCCGCACGCTTGGCCTGACTGACTATGCAGCCACCTGGCAGGCCATGCAGGCTTATACCAGCACCCGTGATGTTGATAGCCCGGATGAACTATGGCTGACCGAGCATGCGCCGACTTATACCCTGGGCTTGAATCGCCGTGATGTACGACCGCCCAGCCGCAGCGATATCCCGCTGCTGGAGGTGGATAGAGGCGGCAAGATTACCTATCATGGCCCCGGTCAGGTGGTGATCTATGTGCTGATAGACCTCAAGCGCCGTGGCTTGACTGTACGCCAATTGGTCAGTGCCATGGAAAACGCCATCATCAGTCTGCTGGCAAGTCATGGCATCGCGGCAGAAGCACGTGCAGATGCCCCCGGCGTCTATGTGCAAGGCGCCAAGATTGCCTCCCTGGGCTTGCGCCTCAAACAGCAACGCAGTTATCACGGACTAGCTCTCAATATTGACATGGATCTCGCCCCCTTTCTGGCGATAGACCCTTGCGGCTATCAAGGCTTGCAGGTGACGCAGACGCGAGACCTGGGCCTGACACTGACACCACAAGCGGCTGCCCAGCAGCTGCTTCATAATTTGACCGAGGCTTTAGGCTATACTGAATGCCTCACCGAGAAGACCCTATGACAGAAATAAGCGAAGGCATAGAACGCGTCGCACGCACCTCAGCTATTGATGCCCCACCGCGCAAGGTTGCGGGCGTCAAGGAAACCAGCGCCGAAAAGATGGCGCGTATCCCGATCAAGATCATCCCTGTGCCTGCCATGCGCAAGCCGGAATGGATACGCATGAAGGTGCCAGACAGCGCGCGTTTTCAGGAAATCAAACAAGTCCTGCGCGAGAACAATCTGCACACCGTGTGCGAAGAAGCCTCTTGCCCCAATATAGGCGAATGCTTTAGCGGTGGCACCGCCACCTTCATGATTCTCGGCGACATCTGCACCCGGCGCTGCCCATTCTGCGATGTTTCTCACGGCAAGCCGCTGCCACCTGACGTCAAAGAACCAGAAAACCTGGGCCGCACCATTGCGCAGATGCGCCTGAAATATGTGGTGATCACCAGCGTGGACAGGGATGACCTGCGCGATGGCGGTGCCCAGCATTTTGTTGATTGCATCGCCTCGGTACGCGCGCACTCGCCACAGATCAAGGTTGAGATTCTGGTGCCTGACTTCCGTGGCCGTCTAGACCGCGCCATAGAGATACTCAAGGCTGCCCCGCCCGATGTCATGAATCACAATCTGGAAACCGTGCCCAGGCTTTATCGTGAAGCGCGCCCAGGCTCTGATTATCAAAACTCGCTGGACCTGCTCAAGGAATTTGGCCGCTTGCATCCTGAAGTCCCCACCAAATCTGGCCTGATGCTGGGCCTGGGTGAGACCGACGAGGAAATTCTTGAGGTGATGCGTGACCTGCGTGCACACAATGTCACCATGCTGACCCTAGGGCAATACTTGCAACCCAGCCCGCACCATCTACCCGTCAAGCGCTTTGTCACGCCTCAGCGTTTTGCCGAATTTGAGCAACAGGCATTGGCCATGGGCTTCACCCAGGCGGCCTGCGGCCCCATGGTGCGCTCGTCCTACCATGCAGATCACCAGGCGCAAAACGCCGGAGTCAGCTTCTAGGCCACCATACACGTCATTATGCAAAGCAACCTACTCCTTATCCTGCTGGCCTTGTTCCTGGTGCTGCTCAACGGTTTTTTCGTGGCCGCTGAGTTTGGCCTGGTCAAGCTCAGGCAAACCCGCGTACGTGCGATTGCCAAGACCCAGGGCTGGCGCGGGCAGATACTTGCCAAGGTACACGGGCAGCTGGATGCCTACTTGTCCGCCTGTCAGCTAGGTATCACCCTGGCCTCTCTGGGTTTGGGCTGGGTGGGCGAGCCTGCCTTTGCCGAATTGCTGGAGCCGCTATTGCATCAGGCTGGGGTTGATAGCCCGGAAATCATCCACGGCATTTCCTTTGTCATTGCCTTTTTCACAATTTCCTACCTGCATATCGTACTGGGCGAGCTGGCACCAAAATCTATGGCTATACGCCAGGCTGAACAGGTGGGCCTGTGGACTGCCGCACCGCTGTATGCCTTTTATTGGCTGATGTACCCCGCCATCTGGGTGCTGAATAAAAGCTCCAACTGGATATTGCACAAGGTAGGCCTCAGCACGGGTCACGCCAGCGACGCGCACTACTCTGCCGATGAACTGAAACTGATACTGCGCAGCAGCCGTGCTTCCGAGGAACTAACCAAGGACGAGTGGAATATCCTCGCCCATACCCTGGATTTCAGCGATCTGGAAGTCGCTGACCTGATGCGTCCATTCAATGAGGCCATCTCGCTCTCTGCCGAAAACACGCTGGAACAGAATCTGGAAATTATCTCGCAGCACCGTTACAGCCGTTATCCCTTTGTTGAACTGGACGGCAAGGTTAAGGGCGTGATCCACCTCAAGAGCCTGTTCCTTGCTAAGTTTGAAGCAGAAGAACTACAAGACCTGGGGCGGTATATTCATCCCGCGCCGTTTGTCGCACCTGACATGCCCGCCATTGAACTGTTCCGCCGCTTCCGTGAAGGCAAGGCCAGCCATTTCGCCATTGTTGGCCGCAAAGGCCAGGAGCCTTTGGGCTTTATTACCCTGGACAATATGCTGGGCGCACTGGTGGGTGAAATTCGTGATGAATTCCGCCAGAGCCAGAACGACTGGACCAAGCTGGATGATGGCACGCTGATAGGTAAGGGCAGCCTGCCCATCTTTACGCTGGAGCGTGCGCTGGGCGTAGAAATAGATAACGATGATGAAGTTGATTCAGTGGGCGGCCTGGTGTTGTCCAAGCTGGAAGATATCCCCAAGGAAGGCGACAGCATTTCCTTTGGCGCCTTTGATATTGTCATCAAGAAAATGAACGGCCCGCGCATCATTCTGGTACGCATACATCCACGCCAGGTCAGCGAATAATGCAAACCGTCGATATCTTTATCGTCGGTGGCGGCATGGTGGGTAGCGTACTGGCAGCTAAATTGGCCCCCAGCGGTATGCGCATTGCGCTGCTGGAAACCTATGCGCCTGCCGAGTTTGACCCAAACAGCCCGCCAGACCTGCGTGTATCGGCCTTAAGCCCTGCCTCCATCAACTTGCTGACAGAAACAGGCGCTTGGGACAAAATTCTCGCCATGCGCAGCGCGCCTTTCCAGCGTATGCAGGTGTGGGAACAACGCCAGGATCAGGGCACGCTGTTTGACGCTGCCGAAATTGATGCGCCTTTCCTCGGCCATATTGTCGAAAATCGCCTGGTACAACTCGCCTGCCTAGAAACACTGGCAGCCTATGACAATGTCAGCGTATTTTGCCCCGATAAAATTGCACATATTGATTACGCGGCTGCGGGCAGCACGATTACGCTTACGAGTGGGCAACAATTTCACACTGCCTTATTGATAGGTGCGGATGGCGCGCAATCGCGCGTGCGTAGCGCCGCTGGGATTGCGCTCAACAGCCTGCAATATTCCATGCAAGCACTGGTTGCCACTGTCAGCATCCAGGGTGGCCCACGTGATATCACCTGGCAACGTTTTACCCGCTTTGGCCCGCAATCCTTGTTACCACTGCCCGGCGATTACGCCTCTCTGGTCTGGTATCAACAGCCACAGGAAGTCAGACGTTTGTTGGCACTGGACGATGACGCCCTGCTGGAAGCCTTCCGTCAGCAATTTCCCCGCGCTCTGCCCGAGATTACAGGCTTGCTGCAACGTGGCAGCTTCAGCCTCACACGCAATCACGCCCAGCACTATGTACGCCAGGGTGTGGCACTGGTTGGTGATGCGGCCCACACCATACATCCGCTGGCAGGCCAGGGCGTTAACCTGGGTTTCCAGGATGTAGACGTTCTTGCCGAGATTTTGCTGTCGGCCTGGCAACGTGGAGAAAATATCAACGATGTAGCCTTGCTGCAGGGCTACGAACGTCAGCGTCTGTGGCCTAATCATGTGATGCAGCGCAGCATGGATGCCTTTAGCTACGGCTTCAGCAACGATATTGCCCCACTCAAGCTACTGCGTAATATCGGCCTCAGACTTGCCAACCATCCCGGCCCGCTCAAACGCGAGGTCATGCGTTATGCCTTAGGTCAGCCGCCCAAGCTACCCCAACCTTTGCAGACATTGCGTCATTGGCTCAAACCCTGACGCTCTGATCACTTTAGGGAATTGCAGCAGTACCCTTACCCTTGGAGTTTTTACCTCTTAGCTACTGCCATTTCTAGCCATTTGCTAGTTCAATAGACAAAAAAAAGCCGCGAAGGACAGGGGTTATCGTTCGCGGCTGTAAAAACGGTCATACGACTGAGCGATGACCTTGCGCTATCTCCGCCCATCCTATGCATGAGAGAGACACCGCCTTGGCACACGCTAGGCAAGCGCATCACCAAGAACCGCAGTTTACAATTGACTAAAAAATAAAACAATAAGCAATATAAAATTATTTTATTGTTATTTTTTATTTTCTTTTGCCCTTGGCTTCTTCTCCTCGCAAAGCAGGTTGACGCTAGTGATCTGTTGTCACTAACATGTAGCTATACCGAGCAGTAAACCCCATCACAAAATCAAGATAGAGTCCTGAGGAGAACACAATGAGCAAGCTTTACGGGGCGCAACATCGCGCATGGCAGGAGCATTTTGACGGGGTCGCCATGGCAGACCGTGTGGAGGAATTAATCGTCACGCCGACCATACCGCCAGAACATGCGGGCTTTATTGCCAGCCGTGATTTCTTCTTCCTCTCGACCATAGATCACAACGGTTTCCCCACCTGCTCGCACAAAGGCGGCGCGCCTGGTTTTGTGCGGATTTTGGATGAAACCACGCTGGCTTTCCCCAGCCTGGATGGCAACAGCATGTATCTTTCCATGGGTAATCTCACGCTCAACCCCAAGATCGGCATGCTGTTCATTGATTTTGAGACCCCACATCGCGTGCGTGTGCATGGCACAGCCAGCATAGATCCGCAGGACCCATTGCTGGCGGAATACCAGGAGGCTGAGCTGGTGGTACGGGTCAAGCTGGAGAATATCTTCGTCAACTGCCCGCGTTACATCCATAAACACCAGCGCGTGCAGGCATCACCCTATGTGCCACAGCCACACTGTGAAACCCCACCGCCGCAATGGAAGCGACTTGATGTGGTGCAGGATGTACTGCATGACGCGGAGCGTGAAAAAGTGGCAGCCCTGGGCGGCATCATTGATTTCGATCAATACATGAGCAAGGTGGCAGAAGGCAAAGGCTAGGCATTCGGCCAGAATGCTGATGCCAACTGCTGATGCCAACTAAAGCCTGATCCTAGAAAACTAAAACAACTCTGGGCCATCAAACCAACTCTGCAACCGCTAGCAATTCATCAGCATAACCAGGAGACCCCATGGTCAAATTACTCGGCATTTCCGGCAGTTTACGCAAGCAGTCTCTCAATACCGCCTTGCTGCATGCAGGGCAAGCACTAGAGTTGCCTGGAGTGGAGTTGAGCGTTGCTACGCTGCATGGTATTCCGCTTTATGATGGCGACCTGGAACAAGCCAGCGGCATCCCTGCCGAAGTCACAGCACTCAAGCAAAAGATTCTGGCCAGCGATGGCGTCATCCTCGCCACGCCCGAGTACAACCATGGCATTCCCGGAGTATTCAAGAATGCCATAGACTGGCTATCGCGCCCGCCAGCAGAGATGGCAGCGCTATTCCAGAACCGTCCTTTTGCCTTGATCGGCGCCACGCCTTCCGGTTTTGGTACTGCCTTATCGCAAGATGCTTGGCTCAGCGTGCTGCATGCCTTGGGCACCCGCACCTGGGCTGGGGGCAGCCTGCTGTTATCGCGGGCACCGCAGGCATTTGATGATCACGGTCGCTTAACAGATGAACCGCGGCAGAATCTGCAGAAATTTCTGCAAGGCTTTGCAAAATTCGCTCAGTCTTAAGGCTGGAATAGTCGCTTAGCATCCTCACCAACTGTTCTAAGCAAGAGATACCTAATGCGCTTGCCTGGCTTCATTTTTAGCATTTCTTTATAATTCCTGACATAAGCACAACAGCTGTATGGAACATAGGTTCCATACCCGTCAGGAATCCCCCCCGCACCATGAGCAGAAAACTTTTCTATAACAATACCTGTGAACTCTGTACCACCGCTGGCGGGGAGCTGCTCTGGCAGGATAGCCTGTGCCGCGTGGTGCGGGTGGAAGATCAGGACTATCCAGGCTTTTGTCGGGTCATCCTCAATCGCCATATCAAGGAAATGACTGACCTGCCGACTGGGGAGCGTGAGCACTTGATGCTGGTGGTATTTGCCGTAGAGGAAGCCGTGCGTGAAGTATTGCGGCCAGAAAAGATCAATCTCGCCAGCCTGGGCAATATGACGCCCCATGTGCATTGGCATGTGATTCCACGCTTCAAGCGCGACCGCCACTTTCCTAATCCCATTTGGGGCAACAGCAAGCGTGAATCATTGCCGCATGGGCTGGACCCCAAGCTGGCGCAATCCTTGAAACTCGCTATTGCCAGCCGTCTGGATCTGGGTAATCAAGTGGTGGATATGGGGCTTTGATCTGGCAAGCGCCAGTGCCATGATTCTGCGAAAAAGCTTGCGCCTTATTCGACTTGCAGGCGCGTGACGATACGCCCCTGCTGGATATGCGTGTCTATGATCTCGTCTATATCTGCGGGCGTATCGAAGTGGTACCACACCGCTGCCGGGTAAATCACCAGCAAAGGGCCATCACTGCAACGATCCAGGCAACCAGCACGGTTGACGCGCACCTTGCCACGCCCATTGAGCTTGAGTGCCTTGATGCGAGATTTCATATGATCAAAGCCCGCTTCTGCCCCCTGATTACCGCAGCAACTACGGCCATCCTCACGTTGATTGAGGCAAAAAAATACATGGTGTTCGAAGTGTGCGCTCATTGGGTGGCCAGGCTATCTTCCTTGGTGAAAGTCCAGGTACGGGTAATGCCTATGATATCGAAATCCTTGCGGATATCTTCAGGGAATGCCGCATAAGGCGCCGCCAGTTCAACAATGCGTTTGGCGGCATCATCCAGTACTTTGTGGCCGGAACTGCGTGTAATACGGATTTTTTCTATGCTGCCATCGGCACGAATATCCACCGAAAGCTCCAACTTGCCATAGAGCTTTTGCTCCTTGGCAGCTTCAGGGTAGTTGAGATTACCTATCTTTTCCACTTTCTGCCGCCAAGCATCGACATAGGTGGCAAACCTATATTCCTGGGTACGCCCTCCCAGCTCTTTGCGCTTGGGGCGCTTTTGATACTCATCCTGCTGCTTGGCAATCTGCGCCTCCATGCGCGCAATATCCATGCTGCTGGCTACCAGATCATGGGCATTGAAATTGCGCGGCGCATCAGGCTGCTGTCCCTGATCAGGCGTGGCCGTGGCAGCACTCTGCGCTGGCGCAGACTCAAGCTTTTTCTGCGCATTGAGCTGCGTCATCAATTCCTGCGCCTGGCGTTCCAGTTCCGCTACTTTGTCTTGTTGCCGCTGCTCATCAGATTGCTGGCCAGGGCGTGAAGCGGCTGCCGCTTCGGCTGCCTGCTTGGGCGAGATATCAGATTTTTTCTTGCTGGGCGGCGGCAGCGCTGTTTTCATCTGCCTATCCAGATCAGTATTGCCGCCTCTATCCAGATTGGCCTGGGCCAAGGCATCGGCTTTCTTGGGCTTGGACTCAGTCTTGGCATTCACCAGCACCACATCCATCATGGTGATCTGGTCTTTGATGAACTTGAGATCAGGCGCATCGAAATTGATCGCCAAAATCAGAATCACATGCACAATCGCCGACAGCAGCAAGGCCCAGCCCAGCACGCTCATCGCTTTTAGCCTGGAGACTATGCCTCCAGCCCCCGACCATGCATGGCTCAAGCTCACTGCGCCAGCCTCTGCAGCAGTTTCTGATGTATACCGCCAAAGCCACCGTTGCTCATCACCAGAATATGATCTCCGGGTCTGGCTTCCGCGACAATGGCTTCTACCAGTACCGCCAGCTCATCAAACACCGCTGATTTGTGCTGTATGGGCTGCAAGGCCTCGGCGGCATCCCAACCCAGGTTGGCACCATAACAAAACACTTGGTCAGCATCGCGCAGGCTGGCTGGCAGGGCTTGCTTCATCACGCCCAGTTTCATGGTGTTGGAGCGTGGCTCCAGCACCGCGAGGATACGCGCGCTGCCTACCTTGTCGCGCAGACCTGCCACCGTGGTAGTAATCGCGGTGGGGTGGTGGGCAAAATCGTCATAGACAGTGATGTCATTCACTACGCCGCGAATTTCCATGCGACGCTTGACGTTCTGGAAAGCGGACAATGCCTCTATGCCCGTGCTGACAGCGACCCCGGCATGCCGTGCTGCTGCCAGCGCCGCCAGCGCATTCATGCGGTTGTGTTCCCCTAGCAGGCTCCAGTTGACCCTGCCCTGCACCTGATTTTGCAGGCTGACGCTAAAGCTGCCATCAGCTGCCACATCTTCTGCCTGCCAGTCACTGCCAAAGTAAGCCACTTCACTCCAGCAACCACGTTTAATAACGCGCTGCAGGCTTTCTTCACGGCCATTGGCGACGACCAGGCCATTCTGCGGCACGGTGCGTACCAGATGATGGAACTGGGTTTCAATCGCGGCCAGGTCAGCAAAGATATCCGCGTGATCAAACTCAAGATTGTTCAGAATGGCGGTACGCGGCCTGTAATGCACAAACTTGGACCGCTTGTCGAAGAAGGCCGTGTCATATTCATCGGCTTCAATCACAAAGAAGGGTGAAACGCTGTTGGCATCTTGCGTGGGCACGCCAGGCAGACGGGCGGAAATACCGAAATTATGCGGTACGCCGCCTATCAGGAAACCTGGAGCCAGCCCGGCATATTCCAGTATCCAGGCCAGCATGGAGCTGGTAGTGGTCTTGCCGTGAGTGCCCGCTACCGCAAGTACCCACTTCGCCTCTCGGCCAGGCCCAGCGTAGAGCAGGTTCTCAGCCAGCCATTGCGGGCCGGAGATATAAGGCAGGCCACGGTTGAGAATTTCTTCCATCAGCGGGTTGCCGCGCGAGACCACATTGCCGATGACGTAAATATCAGGATTGAGCGAAACCTGTTCGGGGCCAAAGCCCTCAATCAGCTCTATGCCCTGCGCCTCCAGCTGAGTGCTCATGGGCGGGTAGACATTGGCATCGCAGCCGGTGACACGATGGCCAGCGGCTTTGGCCAGCACGGCAATGCCACCCATAAAGGTGCCGCAAATGCCTAGGATGTGTATATGCATAAAGCGCAATCTCTTGAATTGGGGTTATTCTAGCAGCGGCTTGTGCTGGCAGTGGGCTAAATCCGCCAGGCACTTTAACAACGCTTTATAGATTGGGGGCCAGCCAGCGCTCCAGATATTCTTTGGGTAAATCACGGCGCTGCGCCATATCCAGCAATTGATCCTCACCTATCTTATCCACGCTGAAATAGCGCGATTCCCTATGCGCAAAATAGAAGCCTGACACTGCGGCCCCAGGCAGCATGGCAAACGAATCCGTTAGCGTAATGCCCACCTCTTCGCACTTCATCACATTGAACATATCCGGCTTGACTGTGTGATCCGGGCAGGCTGGATATCCTGGTGCAGGACGTATGCCCAGGTATTCTTCCTTAATCAAGGCCTCATTGCTCAAGGCTTCATCGGCGGCATAACCCCAGAGATCGGTACGCACGCGCTCGTGCAGATACTCAGCAAAGCCTTCAGCCAGACGATCAGCCAGCGATTTCAACATGATGCTGCTGTAGTCGTCATGCTCGGCCTCAAAACGCTGTTCGTATTTCTCTATACCCAGGCCGCCAGTGACAGCAAACATGCCTATGTAGTCAGCGATGCCAGAAGCCTTGGGCGCAATAAAATCGGCCAGGCACTGGTTGGGACGCTGCTCGCCCTTGACCACGGGTTTCTGGGTTTGCTGGCGCATGCCGTAGTAGGTGAATGCCACCTCATTGCGGCTATCGTCCGTGTAAATCTCGATATCATCCTCATTGACGCTATTGGCGGGCAGCAGCGCTACTACGCCACTGGCACTGAGCCAGCGCCCTTCAATGATTTTCTTCAGCATGGCTTGCCCTTCGGCAAATAGCTTGGTCGCTGCCTCGCCCACCACTTCATCCTTGAGGATGGCAGGATAAGGCCCTGCCAAATCCCAGGTCTGGAAGAAAGGGCCCCAGTCTATATAGCGGGCGATGGTTGCCAGATCAACATTCTTGAACACGCGGCGGCCTATGAATTTGGGCTTCACTGGCGCATATTCGCCGCTGAATTCCAGCTTGGTCTTGTTGGCGCGTGCTTCCGCAATGCTAAGCATGGGCACGCCCTTTTTATTGGCGTGCTGCACCCTAACCCGTTCGTAATCGGCATTGATATCGGCAATATAGGCATCACGCTGCTCAGGCGTCAGCAGCGACTGCATTACCGACACCGAGCGTGAGGCATCCGGCACATAAATCACCGGGCCATCGTAATGCGGGGCAATCTTCACCGCGGTATGCGCGCGTGAAGTGGTGGCACCGCCTATCAGCAAGGGCATGCGTATACCGTGGAAGTAAGGGTCGCGCTGCATTTCACGCGCTACATGCGCCATTTCTTCCAGCGAAGGGGTGATCAAGCCAGATAGACCTATGATGTCTGCGCCTGTGGCTTTGGCCTGTTCCAGAATCTCCGAGCAAGGCACCATCACACCCATGTTGACCACCTCGAAGTTATTGCATTGCAACACCACCGAGACAATATTCTTGCCTATGTCATGTACATCGCCCTTGACCGTGGCAATCACCATCTTGCCCTTGGGCTTGGCAACGATGCCTGTACGTTCTTCTTCGGCGCGCTTTTCTTCCTCAATAAACGGGATCAAATGCGCCACGGCCTGCTTCATGACGCGCGCGGATTTCACCACCTGTGGCAGGAACATTTTGCCCTGGCCAAACAAATCACCGACCACGTTCATGCCATCCATCAGCGGGCCTTCGATGACATGAATAGGACGGCCGCCCTCGGCCATCACGGCCTGTCTGGCTTCTTCGGTATCTTCCACGATGAATTCGGTGATGCCGTGCACCATGGCATGCGCCAGGCGCTTTTGTACGGTGGCCGGGTTATCGGCTGTGCCGCGCCAGTTGAGGTTGGCTTCCTGTTTTTTGCCGCCTGCCACTAGGGTGGCGGCGATTTCTATCATGCGTTCGGTAGCATCGGGGCGGCGGTTCAGCACCACATCCTCAACGCGCTCGCGTAGTTCCGCGTCCAGATCGTCATACACGCCTATCATGCCAGCGTTGACGATGCCCATGGTCATACCTGCCTGTATGGCGTGATAGAGGAACACGGTATGAATCGCCTCACGTGCTGCTTCATTGCCACGGAAGCTGAAGCTGACGTTGGAAACCCCGCCGGAGATACGCGCATGCGGCAGGTTTTCCTTGATCCAGCGCGTGGCATTGATAAAGTCCACCGCGTAATTATTGTGTTCGTCTATGCCAGTGGCTACGGCAAAGATATTCGGGTCAAAAATAATGTCTTCAGGCGGGTAATCCAACTTTTCTACCAGTAGATCATAGGCACGTTTGCAAATCTCAATCTTGCGCTCAAAGGTATCCGCCTGCCCGGTTTCGTCAAACGCCATGACAATGACAGCGGCACCATAGCGACGGCATAGCGCCGCCTGACGCAGAAACTCAGGCTCACCCTCTTTCAGTGAGATGGAGTTGACGATGGATTTGCCCTGCACACACTTGAGGCCTGCCTCAATCACTGTCCATTTCGAAGAGTCGATCATGATGGGCACACGGGCGATATCCGGCTCGGATGCCACCAGATTGAGGAAATGCGTCATGGCATGGATGGCATCCAGCATGCCTTCATCCATATTGATATCGATCACCTGCGCGCCGTTTTCCACCTGCTGCCGCGCGACTACCAGCGCTTCCTCATATTGCTCATTGAGGATCATGCGCGCAAAAGCCTTGGAGCCCGTGACATTGGTACGTTCGCCTACATTCACATAGAGCGAATCTTCATCAATCGTGAACGGCTCCAGGCCTGCCAATCGAGTCGCCACCGGAATCTCGGGAATCTGACGCGGGGCAATCTCGCGCACAGTCTCTGCAATCGCAGCAATATGCGGCGGCGTGGTGCCGCAGCAGCCGCCAGCGATATTGACGAAACCACTCTCGGCAAACTCCTTGAGCAAGGCCGAGGTATCGGCGGGCTTTTCGTCAAAGCCGGTATCCGACATGGGGTTGGGCAAGCCCGCGTTGGGGTAGATGCAGACAAAGGTTTCAGCAATCTTGCTGAGTTCTTCGGCATAAGGCCGCATCAAGGCCGCGCCCAGTGCGCAATTCAGGCCTATGGTCAGCGGCCGCGCATGGCGTACGGAATTCCAGAACGCAGTCACAGTTTGCCCTGAGAGTATGCGGCCAGAGGCATCGGTCACTGTGCCCGAGATCATGATGGGCAGACGTGTACCTGTCTCTTCAAAATACTGGTCTATCGCAAACAAGGCGGCTTTGCAGTTGAGGGTATCGAAGATGGTTTCCACCATCAAAATATCTGCACCGCCATCTACCAGACCGCGGGTCTGCTCGTGATAAGACGCCACCAGCTGGTCAAAGCTGATATTGCGCGCCGCCGGATCATTGACATCAGGCGAAATGGAAGCGGTTTTGGGCGTGGGGCCGAGCGCGCCAGCGACAAAGCGCGGCTTGTCTGGCGTGGAGTATTTGTCGCAGGCGGCACGCGCCAGCTTGGCGGCCTCTACGTTCATCTCATAGGCCAGGTCGGACATGAAGTAATCGTCCTGCGCCACGCTGGTGGCACCAAAGGTGTTGGTCTCTATGATATCGGCACCTGCCGCCAGGTATTTCTCGTGGATTTCCTGAATGATGGCAGGCTGGGTAAAGGTCAAGAGTTCGTTATTGCCTTTGACAAACAGCTCACGCTCGCCCTCGGGCGCAGCAAAATCGGCAAAGCGCCCTTGGGGGCCGCCGCGATAATCTTCCTCGCTCAGCTTGTACTGCTGGATCATGGTGCCCATGGCGCCATCAAGAATCATGATGCGTTGGGCCAGAATCTCGCGCAGCAGGGTTTCAGTCGGGGAAATTGTGTGTCGTGTCATGCAGAGCCTTATCGCTGGCGATTGCTTTGCCGCCAGGCAGTGGATATTCAGGGCGTGATTATAAAACAGCTGGGGCGCTAAGCCTATGCGTAGGCTATGGGTTTACCGAATTCATAAACTTGCTGACCTTATAGCAAGGATAAGTTTTCAAACACACAGCTAAGTCAAAGGGCATGACCATGGGCCCCTCTTCATATGGCAAATAACACGCCTATGAAATAGGTGGCAGCGCCAGCCGCAGCGCCTATGCTCAGCATGCGCGCACCGCCATACAGCAGGGAACGGCCGCTGAACAAGGCCAATGCTGCGCCAACCGCAAACAGGGTCACGCCGGTCAAGGCTATCGCCAGCCACAAGACTTGCAACTGCCAGCCCAGATAATCACCGACTGCCTGTATTTGCAGCTCCAGTAGCCAGGGTAGCAATGGCACCAGCCCGCCCAGCATAAATGCCGCAAATGATGTACCCGCTGCCCACCACGGTGAGCCCAGCTCATCCGGGTTGAGTCCCAATTCCTCCCGCGCCAGCACATCCAGGCCCAGTACTGGGTTCGCTACCATTTTTGCCGCCAGACGTTGTGCTTCTGCCGCATCTAGGCCACGCGCCTGGTAGATCAGCGCCAATTCTGCGGCTTCTTGTTCCGGGTATTGCGCCAGTTCGGCGCGCTCTAGTGCTATTTGGTATTCAAACAATTCACGTTGCGAACGCATGGAGACATATTCTCCTGCTGCCATCGAAAATGCCCCGGCCAGCAAACCCGCCACACCAGTCAGCAAAATCATAGACGCGCCCGCATTGGCACCTGCCACCCCCAGCACCAGACAGGCGATGGAAACCAGGCCATCATTGACGCCAAACACTGCCGCGCGCAAACCGCCGTTATTGCCCAAAGTGCGATGGCGTCCGCCAACTTCCGCCACATTGCTGGGCATGGCATGTTCTGCCAGCTCATGCCCTGCCACGGAATGGGTATACACCGAAAGTCCACGCACTTTGCTGGCGGCCAACAAGCCATGCAATTTCCTTGGCTGCCATAGCCGCAACATGGCAGTCAGCAAACGGGTTCTGCCATCCGGGGTATACACAGGCGTGGCACCACCCTCACTTTCTATCAGCTGCTGCCAAGTGAGCGCCTGGCTGGCACTGGCATCCGCCAGCTCGGCAAACATGCTGGCAATCCGCGCATCTGGCTCACGTACTGCCAGTTGGCGGTAGAGATATTCCGAGCGCTGCTCTTCGCGCCAGTGTTGCAGGGCATCGCTTTGGGACATCTCAGCCTAAGCCTTTCTTTCTATAGTGAGGGTATTGCTGATGATAGACAGACATGATGGCAGGCTGTCCTTATGCCGATCTTCGCTATTTTGCTGCAAAGTACTAGGCTGGGTACATCCTATAAGATCACAAGCCCATGCGGCGGTATTGTACGGCCTCGGCAATGTGGGTGCTGTTGATGGCAGGTGCCGCGGCCAGATCGGCAATAGTGCGGGCAACACGCAAGATGCGTTGGTAAGCACGGGCGGAGAGGTCGAGGCGACTGATGGCCTGCCTGAGTAAAGCACGCCCGGCTTCGTCAGGCTGGCATAGGCTTTCGACTTGATCACTGCCCAGCGCATGATTGGCGCAGCCCTGCCGTTGCAACTGAAGATCACGTGCCGCCTGTACACGGGCGCGTATGATGGCACTGGGCTCGCCTTGTGCGGCAGCCAGTAACTCATCCTCGCTCAGGGCAGGCACTTCCACATGCAGATCGATACGATCCAGCAGCGGACCAGAGATACGGCCACGATAACGCTGCAATTGATCTGGCGTACAGCGGCAACGGCCATTATAGTGACCCAGATAACCACAAGGGCAAGGGTTCATGGCGGCCACCAACTGAAAGCGCGCTGGATAATCCGCCTGACGTGCGGCGCGAGAGATACTGATATGCCCGCTTTCCAGCGGTTCGCGCAGGACTTCCAAGACCTTGCGATCAAACTCGGGCAACTCATCCAGAAACAATACGCCATGATGCGCCAGGGAGATTTCTCCGGGCTTGGGATTGGCACCACCACCCACCAGCGCCACACCAGAGGCAGTGTGGTGCGGTGCCCTATAAGGTCGCCTGCCCCATTCTTCTGCGGCAAAATCCCGCGTCAGTGATTGCAGCGCAGCGGATTCCAGCGCTTCTTCTTCTGTCATCTCGGGCAACAGGCCAATCAGTCGTGCCGCCAGCATGGACTTGCCTGTCCCTGGCGGCCCGGACAGCAGCACACTGTGCCCACCAGCGGCCGCAATTTCCAGCACGCGCTTGGCCTGGCGCTGCCCTTTGACTTCGGCAAGGTCGGCATAAGCCATGAGCCTGGTCGGAATGGCAGCTTCCAGCGCAGGTAGCGATTCCTGGCCCGCCAGATGCGCACATACCTGCAGTAATGAGCTTGCGGGTAGCACGCTGGCACCGTTAACCAAAGCGGCTTCTTGCGCACTATCTTGGGGCAGAATAAATGCCCGACCGCTTTCCCTGGCTTGCAACATCATGGCCAGGCTGCCACGCACCCCGCGCAAAGCCCCAGTCAGCGCCAGTTCCCCGGCAATTTCATAGCGGTCTAGATGTTTTGTGGGTATTTGGCCTGAGGCGGCCAGTATGCCCAGGGCAATAGGCAGGTCATAGCGCCCGCTCTCCTTGGGCAGGTCTGCCGGAGCCAGATTGACGGTAATACGTCTGGCGGGAAATTCAAATTGGGCGGTCTGCAAGGCGGCACGCACCCTGTCCTTGCTTTCCTTGACCTCGGCTTCTGGTAAACCAACGATGGTAAAGCTGGGCAAGCCATTGGCGAGATGCACCTCCACAGCGACTTCCGGGGCATCCATGCCCGCCAGTGCCCTGCTGTGCAACACCGCCAGCGCCATATCAGTGCTTAATCCCTGCCTTGGCTTCCAACTCAGTCACTTCCAATTGCAGCTTTTCAAGCTGGGCGCGGGTCTTGCGCAGTATTTCTGCCTGCACCTCAAACTCCTCACGCGAAACAAGCTCCAGTTTGGTGAATGCGCCCTGTAACAGTGCGTTTAAATTGCGCTCTATGCCCTCCGCTGGCACAGAAGAATACATCTCTTTGATTTTATTTGATAAATCTTCAATTATTTTGGCGCTCATGCGAAATTTCCTCGAAAAAACCCGGCCAGTTTAACAGGTTTCCAGCAGCATTTATTTTCACTAAATACAAGTAACTCAATCACTTACCGAGGTTTTTCTATCCTCAATGCAATAAAAAACGGTGAAAAACCTGCACAAAATTAAATAAGTATTTGATTTTATTGATTGTTGTAATTATGGCACACCTGTTGCTTATTACCCAGTGCAGAGTTTTCGTTGCCGTTTTATTTTTAAACCTTGAAAGGGTAAATCATGCGTACTTCGCTTCTACTTGCCGCCATCCTTGGCACTTTTGCAGCACCTGCCGCTGTCATGGCCGAAGAAGCTGCTCCAGCTGCAGAACCAACCTCACCACATACTGTGACCTATAACATTGGTCTGACCAGCAACTACATCTTCCGTGGTACCAGCCAATCCGGTGACCGTCCTGCGGTACAAGGTGGCGTGGACTACTCGCACTCCAGCGGTTTCTACGCTGGTACCTGGGCTTCCAGCATCAGCTGGCTGGCCGATACCGGTGCTGATGGCGCTGGCGGTGACCGTGCTTACAACAGCTCCAGCATGGAATGGGACGTTTACGGTGGTTACACTGCTGAAATCGGTGAAACTGGCATTTCCTATGATGTAGGTGTATTGCAATACATCTATCCTGGTCGTCGCAATTCCTACAGCGGTAGCTACAACGCTGACACTACTGAAATCTACGGTGGCCTGTCCTACAAGTGGGTTTCCGCTAAGTACTCCTGGTCCCCAAGCAAGTCTGCTTTCGGTTTCCAAGGCCGTGGTGCTAGCTATATCGATCTGACTGCAGAAATCCCATTGGGTGACACTGGCCTGAGCGCTATTGCCCACGTGGGTCGTCAGGAATTCGGTAATGGCCCTAGCGTTTTTGATTATACTGACTGGAAGCTCGGCTTGAGCAAGGCTTGGGACAATGGCGTGGTGGTTGGTGGTTACTACACCGACACCGATGCAGATCGTGGTGCCTTTACTTATGGCCCGGTCTTCTCCGGTAAGGAAAACTGGACTTTCTTCGTTCAAAAGACTTTCTAAGAAAACAGGTTTGACCGAAGGCAGGGCGTTGGCCTTGCCTTCTTGTTTTAACATGAGGAGGCAACTATGAAATTTGTATCCGCGATAATCAAGCCCTTCAAGCTTGACGAGGTACGCGAGGCTCTGTCCGCGATTGGGGTTCAAGGCATCACCGTTACCGAAGTCAAGGGGTTCGGACGCCAGAAAGGTCACACCGAGTTATACCGGGGTGCCGAATATGTGGTGGATTTCCTGCCCAAGGTAAAACTAGAAGTCGCCATCAAAGACGAATTGCTCGACCAGGTCGTCGAAGTCATTGAAAAGTCCGCCACCACCGGCAAAATTGGTGACGGCAAGATTTTCGTCTTCAACCTGGAGCAGGTCTACCGCATCCGCACCGGTGAAACCGGCGCCGACGCGCTTTAAGGGGTATGTCATGAAAAAAATTCTCTCCACGCTTGCTTTGCTGGGTGTACTGGGTTTCAACGGCCTGGCCCTGGCAGAAGAAGAAGTTGTTGTCGTTACTGATGCACCAGTTGCTGCTGAAGTGGCGCCTGCTGAGGCCGCACCTGCAGAAGCAGCCCCCGCTGCAGAACCTGCCGCCGTGTTGAGCGCAGGTGATACGGCCTGGACTATCGTGGCCACCGTGCTGGTGCTGGCGATGATCATCCCTGGCGTTGCATTGTTCTACGGCGGTCTGGTACGTACCAAGAATATGGTGTCTGTGCTGACGCAGGTCTTTGTGACCACCGCGCTGATGTCTGTCATCTGGGTGGTCTATGGCTATAGCCTGGCCTTTACCGATGGCGGCAGCCTCAACAGCTACATCGGTGGCTTCAGCAAGGCTCTGCTGAAGGGCATTACGCCTGACACCCTGCTGGATGGCGGCACGATTCCTGAATATGTGTTCATCACCTTCCAGCTGACTTTTGCTGCGATTACCCCGGCGCTGATCGTCGGTGGCTTTGCTGAGCGCATGAAATTCTCCGCTGTGCTGGCTTTCCTGGCACTGTGGGTCACCTTCATCTATATCCCGATTGCGCACATGGTATGGGGCGGTGGTTTCCTCGGCGAGTTGGGTGCTGCTGACTTTGCTGGCGGTACTGTAGTTCACCTCAATGCTGGTATTGCTGCGCTGGTGGGTGCGATTGTAGTTGGCAAGCGCCTGGGTTATGGCAAGGAAGCCATGCCTCCGCACAGCATCACGCTGACCATGATTGGTGCTTCCATGCTGTGGGTAGGCTGGTTCGGTTTCAACGTAGGCTCTGAACTTGCTGCTGATGGTGTTGCTGGCCTGGCCTTGATCAACACACAGGCTGCTACGGCGGCTGCGGTGCTAGGCTGGTTGTTTGCTGAATGGCTGTTCAAGGGTAAGCCTTCCTTGCTGGGTGCGGTTTCCGGTGCGGTTGCTGGCCTGGTTGCCATCACTCCGGCTTGCGGCTTCTTAGGCCCTGTTGGTTCCCTCGTGCTTGGTTTTGTTGCCAGCGTGATTGCCTTCTGGGCAGTGACCAGCCTCAAGGCCAAGCTGGGCTACGATGACTCCCTGGATGTGTTCGGCATTCACGGTGTGGCTGGCCTGATCGGTGCAATCGGTACAGGCATACTCATGAGTGCAGACTTCGGTGGCGTAGGCTACGAAGAAGGCACCACCATGGGGAGCCAGCTCTATGCACAAGCGGTGGCTGTTGGTGTAACCATCGTCTGGGGCGGTATCGGCAGCTACATCCTGTTCAAGATTGTGGATCTGGTGATTGGTCTGCGTGTCAGCGAAGAAGCTGAACGTGAGGGCCTGGATACTGCAGAACATGGTGAGCGCGCTTACCACTACTAAGCGAGACGCGATCAGGCCACCAGCCTGATCAGCAGAGATCTCACAGTAGAACTCTCAAACAAACGGGCGCACCAGCGCCCGTTTTTATTTGTCCTGCTAGCCTTTGAGGCTGCGTCACAAGCAAAGACTGCCATGCTTTAGCTGCGCTTCTAAAACTACACTGCTATGCCTTGTCTGAAGCATTACTCTCTCATGAATGCTATCTGTCTCAGGCTCAACAGGGCCATGCACCCAAAAGGGGCAGCGCTGCACCATACGCTGACATCAAAAGCCTATGCCAGCCAAAAAACCGCGCCTAACCCCCCTAAAAAGTTGGCACGGCTATTGCTAATACTTAAGCAAGCGTAATGTGCTCGTAAGTCGCAAGACCCCTGAACATCTTATGCCTAGTTTTATGCATTATCTCCTCCTCCTCAGGGCGCGAATAGCGCCCTTTTTTTCGCCCTTTGTTTGCCGTTAGGCTAAAATCATCGGCTACTCTTATGGCTCAAGGTTTTACTCCTTATGATGGTTCCCCACCTCACCACGGCCTTGAACGGCCCCTTGCTCACGCTGGAACAACGCCTGCTGGAAAGCATGCCCAAGATTGAGCACTGGTTCCGCAGTCAATGGCTGGAATACGGCGCACCGTTTTATGCTTCGGTGGATTTGCGCAATGCTGGTTTCAAGCTGGCACCTGTTGATACCAATCTGTTCCCCGGGGGTTTCAACAACCTCAACCCTGACTTCCTGCCGCTGTGTATCCAAGCGGCGATGGTGGCGGTGGAAAAAATCTGCCCCGATGCGCGCCGCCTGCTGGTGATTCCGGAAAACCATACCCGCAACACCTTTTATCTGCGCAATGTCTATGCCCTGACCCATATCCTGCGCCAGGCTGGGCTGGAAGTGCGCATAGGCAGCATCTCGCCCGATATTACCGAGCCCACCTTCCTGGAAACCCACGATGGTCATAGCATCCTGCTGGAGCCAGTGCAGCGCAAGGGCAACCGCCTGGTGCTGGATAATTTTGATAGTTGCGCCATTCTGCTCAACAACGATTTGTCCGGCGGTATTCCCGAGATTCTGCAAAACCTGGAACAATCGCTGATTCCACCCCTGCATGCAGGCTGGGCAACGCGACGCAAGTCACAGCATTTTGCCGCCTATGACCGCGTGATTGCCGAGTTTGCCAAGCTGATTGATATAGACCCCTGGTTGCTCAACCCGTATTTTGATACCTGCACCGAGCTTGATTTCCATGCCCGAGTGGGCGAGGACAGGCTGGCAGCCAAGGTGGAATCGCTGTTGGCGCGCATACGCAGCAAGTATGAGGAATATGGCGTGACGCAAGAGCCTTTTGTGATCGTCAAGGCCGATGCTGGCACTTATGGCATGGGCATCATGACCGTGAAAAGCCCGGAAGATGTGCTGGACCTTAACCGCAAGCAACGTAACAAGATGTCGGTAATCAAGGAAGGCCTCAAGGTCAGCGAAGTCATCCTGCAGGAAGGGGTGTATACCTTCGAGCACCTGAATGAAGCCGTGGCCGAACCTGTGGTGTATATGATGGATCACTTCGTGGTGGGTGGTTTCTACCGCGTGCACACCTCGCGTGGCGTGGATGAAAACCTCAATGCACCAGGCATGCACTTTGAACCCCTGGCCTTCGAGACTCCATGCTCGACGCCAGACTGTGCCGGAGCACCCGATGCAGCCCCCAATCGCTTCTATGCCTATGGCGTAGTCGCACGCCTGGCCTTGCTGGCGGCCGCAATTGAGCTACAGGAAACTGACCCTGATCAATGATCAGGTAATCACTCCCGGAAAAACATCAGGAACCCGCATGCGCCTAGTCTTTATTCTCGACCCATTGGATCAGCTCAAGCCCTATAAGGACACCAGCCTGGCCATCATGCGTGAGGCTGCCAGGCGTGGTCATGCGCTATATGTATCCATGCAGCATGACCTGTTCCTGCGGCATGACCAGCCACGCATTCTGGTGCAAGACATACAGCTGCATGCCGATGGCAGCCATACGCTAAGCGCAAAGGAAGAACACGCGCCGAATGCCTTTGATGCCATCATCATGCGCAAGGATCCGCCCTTTGATAATGAATATCTCTACAGCACCTACTTGCTGGAGCAGGCAGTCAAGGCCGGGGCCAAGGTCTACAACAACCCTGCATCTATACGTGATTGGAACGAGAAACTGGCGGTACTCAACTTCCCGCAGTTTGTCCCCACTTTCATGGTAACCAGCGATCAAGCGCTGATCCGTCAATTTCTTGCCGAGCAGGAAGACATTGTGGTGAAACCGCTGGATGGCATGGGTGGTAGCGGCGTGTTCCGCCTGCGCACAGGCGACCCTAACCTGGGCGCTATCCTAGAAACTGTAACCCGCTATGGCGCCCAGACCATTATGGCGCAGCGCTATCTCCCGGCCATCACTGAAGGCGACAAACGCATTATCGTGATTGATGGTGAGCCTTTACCTTATGCGCTGGCACGCATTCCGCAACAAGGGGAAACCCGTGGCAATCTGGCTGCAGGTGGCAAAGGTGTTGCCCAGCCGCTCAGCGAGCGCGATCTGGAAATTGCCAGCACCGTGGGCAAGGTACTCAAGGCTAAGGGCTTGTTCCTGGTGGGTCTGGATGTGATAGGTGAACACCTGACGGAAATCAACGTCACTAGCCCGACTGGGATGGTGGAGATTGCGGCGCAGACTGATTGCCAGCCTGCGGCGGTGTTTATGGATAGTCTGGAAGCACAGCGTTAAACTGCATCTCCTGGCTGCAACTGATTCTAGTTCAGCTCATAAAAAAACCAGGGACTTTCCCTGGCTCAGGTTACCGGCTACAAGCTATTTGATCAGTTCTCGCCAGCCAGTCCTTGTAATGGCATTTCCAGATGGCTCTACGTATATGGGCTCTCCACCCTGCAGTTCGCCACCGCCACCTGTCAGCACACCGCGCAGATCACCACCAGGCAAGCCTACGACCGACAAACCCACCACCGCCCCCATGCTCAACACCTTACCGAACACAGGTGCCCCTGCGATCATCAGTCCTGTACGGTAATTGAATTGATACAGGCGTGCCACGCCACCCAGGGAGCATCCATTCGCGCCTGTTGCGTCATTACCGATATCCGGAGTATTAGTTGCAACGACAAGAGTACCTTGCACGATGGCAATATCGATATTGACGCGCTCACGGGTAGCGGGGAAGTCTGCGTACCAGCCACCACTGGCCCAATCCAGGTTAGAGCCTGAGATAGATGCGGCAGTATCGGTTTGGGTAATGGTTCTGGGGGTAAGTGATCGACCATTGTAGGTAGTACCATTATCGCGCAGTGCATAGATACTCTGACGTTGGTTATCTGTCACATCGCTCAAGCCAAGATAGCGTCCAGTGCCGACAAAGACGACAAAATCTGACACCGAAGGTATTTTGCTGACCACGGGTCTGGTGGTGATAGGTTGGCCCACGCCTGCTGGATCAAGCAACCTTGCCATTCTGGTGATTGTTGTCGTGCTGGTCTGTAAATTGGCTTTCCAGACATTCCCTTCCAGATCTCCGCCATAGACCGCCAGCAAAGTGGCATCTACTTCCGCATTACCATTGATGCCCAAATTGCCAGCCAATTTACCTAAACCGCTAGGGGTGGCACTGGAACCCACGCCAGTGCCAACTTTTTGCAACAACGTACCGCTGATGGCATCAACAATGTATAGATAGCCTTGTCCATTGCCAGGAGATACGTTGTTATACCCAGAAGTGAAGATGACTACCCAGCGTCCAGCATGTTGACTGCCAGCCGGCATCTTGGTCACGATAGGGTTGCCATAGGTATAACCCAGGTCTGCATCCCAGGTGCGACAATAGGCATTGCTGTGGCAGAACTCCCATAATGCTCTAGGATTATCTTCATCCGTGACATCCAGCGCGTAATAGCCTCGGCCTCCGCCATTCAGCCCACCAATGAGAATACTTTTCCAGGAACTACTGGTCGTATCGTAAACATCCATGGATAAAGGCGAGCCATCAACCAGAAACTGATGGGATGTGCCATAGTTCTTGTCCGCCAACTTATGCATATTAGGCATGACTGGATGCGGCACATACGCCCAACTCTCAACCCCGGTCTGCGCATTGAAGGCATGCAACATACCGTCATTGCCCCCCGCGTAGACCATGCCATGGCGGTTTGCCTGCGCAAGCTTGAAGGATTGATAATTCGGGCTGACGTTATCCACATAGCTGAACTTGGGCACAGTGACGTATGCAGGGGTTGAGCCGACCAAATCGCCTAGAGTATTAGCGCGCAGGCGATAAGCCTTAGTGGTTTGAGCCAACTCGCCACTGTTTCCGGTTTGGCCACGTAAATAATTGACCATGTTTTGGCCAGAGTTGGCAATGGCCTTGGTATCGGCATTGAAGCCTGTGCATTGTGCCAGAGCATCGCATTTATTCCGGAAATATCCTTGTTGCGCGGTAGTCAGCGTATCCCAGGTAAACGTCTGCATGGTCGCGCTGTCACTGGATGTCTTGAAAATTCGACGGCTATCTGATGCTGCACTCACTTTGGCATTCAGCAAAGATTGCGCGCGCCATAATGCAGAATCTATGACAGAGCCATCTGCGGGATTGATTTGGCGTGCGATCAGTTCACCATCCCAGTACAAACTTCGGTAATTGGCACTGAACACCTTGTTGTCTGACATAGTGATATTGGGTGTACTGGTAGTGGCTGAAGATGCAGCGCCCGTGCGGTCTGAAACCCCTGCCAGTGCCTGACGCAAACCAGAAACCAGTTCATCAGGTTGCTTGGCACTGAAATACAAGCCTCTGCCATTGACTGCGGCATGCCACAGGTCATCAAGGGCACTGGGAGAATCTGCCGTTGGTTTAGGCCAATTCAATGAACCTTGCTTGATCCTGGCAAAATCGCCCTCATTGGCAGACTCATAGTCTGAGCGATAATCCAACTCCCCATCCAGCCCCAAGCCCAAGGTAAAGGTATTCATATGCTGGGCGGTATTTCTGTCTTTTGCGGTGGTAGGCACCTTGTTTTCCATACTGCGCAAATCGGTTTGGTAGTAGTACATGGCAACATCGGCCAGGGTATCGCTCGCACCTGAGACATTGCCGTCAAATGCACCTTCAGAGCGTGTGGAGTAACCACTATCCACATTATCCTGATTGCCGATTGAACCGCCTCCAATAGTGGCACCTGCAGCCCCATTCCAATAGCCATCGGTGGTCAGAATGGTGAAATTCTGCTGGCAGGCAAACTGCACCGGGTCTTCACTCATGCCATTGTTGATGCCTGTTGTCACACCCGCATAGTGTCTTCCCACGCGAGACAGTGCCTGTCTCAGTGGCGTGCCGCCACTGGCTGAGGTGGAGTAAAACTTCTTGTACCAGTTGGTTTTGTGCGCGTTATCAAACTCATCAATTTTGAGATATTTATTACTTGAAACAGGAGAGCCAGGGTTAATGGTCAGATAACCTACTCTGTAGGCGTTATCCACCGTAGAGAAGGCCAACCCTGCCGCGGTTTTCATCGTAAACATACGCGTACGGTAATAGGCATACCAATTAGCAAAATTGGTCATTTCTTCCGCATAACTGCATGTGCTGCCAGCACAATCTAGGCGATTGGGATATTTGGTGTAAGTGTTGCCAGAGGTAATGTCCACACGCACAAAATTACCGTAGCGCGCGCGCAAGTGGCTGGAGTCAAGCTTGTCCTGGCAGCGATTCGAGCCTGATGACGTTCCACTGACGACAGCGACGCGATCAGAATCATCCGCAGTGGCGCAATACCTGACATACGCTGGCACACTGTGGGTGCTGTTGGGAGTGGTTGCAAGACGACACACACTCAGCGTGTTGTCAGTGCAATATTCCCTGGGGGTAATCAGGAAGTAGTGCGGATTGCTGCTCGCGGTTCGCAAGGATGTGTAATTACCGTAGGGCCAATCGTAATCCCCATCCCGATTGTCAAAATCGCTGTTGGTCGTGGTAGTACGCTGATCTATGCCATTACGGCGGCAATCCGAGCTGGTACGGCAATAAGTCAGCTCAGGATAGTCAGTCAATATATCGGCAGTAGCAGAGTTTTGTACACAGCTGCTATTGAGTGCATGCCCTTCCACCCGGACGCCACGCCAGCCATTGGTGTTGGTGCCATTTTGCGTAGGCAGGGTCTGCGATGCGTCGCAAGGGTTGGTAGGCGGTGAATAGCGAATGATAGGGTTGTAATAGATGGCATTGAAAAATGGACTATAGACAGGGGGGTCTCCCCCTACTGTAGGCTTCTGGTCGCCACTTTGCGAGGTGCCTGTGCAGACGGCTGTGGTTCTGCCAGTACTGCCCGAACGGCATTTGTTACCGGTCTGGGTATAACCCACGTGATCAGGCATGAAATTGAAATTCATACTGCCAGAATCGTCCAGTACAAACATTACATTGGGACGCACCACATTGCCTGATGCCGTAGTTAAAGGGCTGCTAGCGATATCGGTGACTGCGGACATCGCCACAGTGGCTTGCGTGGACAACAAGATGCCCAATATTAAAACGACCCGCATCATATAAGCACTGGCTTTAGATTCCATTATGTTTCCCCTGAGGATTGCATTTCCAGCCGTTTAGACCGGAATCATCACTGTAGATTGAACAATGCTGATCGTATTGCGTGGCCCCAACACCCTGACGGTAATGCGATAGTAAATTCTGGGCAACATCGCATAGTTAAGACCCTCATTGCCCGCATTACCGCCGGTATTGACGTTGGTTGCAGGCGCCTTTGATTGTGAACTCGAGCAATTATTAACCTGTCCGGAACCATCAGTACCGTTATAAGGCCCTGTCGTCCTGCATAACCTGTGGATGAGATATTGCACACGATTACCCGCGGCATCCGCTTGCAAACTCACTGCATTACTCCAAGCAGTATTGCTAAACCAGTCTGGATCTGTGGTCAGGGTATTGGCGACATACCCTTGTGTGAGATTGTTATCTGTCAGGGTCAGGCGATTGTTTTCCAGCCAAACAACAGCACTCTGGATCCCACGATCTGAAGACATGATGCTAGATTGCTTGAACGCCAGATTGCCGGCGATGACATTAGTGGCGTCAACTGATCGCCACAATGCCAAACCCGCCAAGGTCATGGCGATAAGAACCACCAGTGCTACTACCAGCACCACCCCTTGCTGAGTAAATTTCGTAGCTGACTTGATATGCAGTTCAGACATCACGATTGTGGCCTCCAGAGCATATTACGTAGCAATACGGTGGTCTCGAATACTTGATATCGATAACGCTGCCAGTCTGGCTTGGTGCCGACGTTGGCAAACGTACCGCCTGCCCAAGTGGGTAAAGTGGTGGTAACGTCTATGTTTTCCTTCTTGCTGCTGCGACTGACTATGCCTATGCGCACGGCCACCACCTTCTCCCAATCTGACCAGGTCACTACACCATCGCCATCAACATCTGCAGAAGTGCGGTATTCTTCCACCGTATTTTCTACATCTCCGTCCACATTGATGCCGTAATCGGCTTGCAAATCCACAACTCCGTCTGCCACCAACGAAGTTTCCCCGGTAATTTCCGAGAACACCTGCAGCCCACCATCCACTATCGAATAGCGATTACTTACAGGGTTGTTACCCAGGTTATAAATTTGCGCGGTGGTATTAAAAATTTGCCGCGCGTGATAACGCCCAGTGGATGCATGAACGATGGCACTTTGGTTGGGGGCACCAGGCGTGGCCGTGATCTGGGCCAGGTCGCAATTTGCGCTGCTGGTGCCATTGGTTAACAGCACCAGATTGCCTACGTTGAAACCGAAGCGATTGCTGACAATATAATTTGACTCTGCCGAAACCATTTGCTGCAGCAACACAGAAGGCGTGGTCACCATATTGGCATTGCTATAGGTAATGTGAACTTGATCAGGCGCGGTATTAAGACCTTGAGTAATCACTACAGGGGCAAACAGAAAACTGACCGTGCGGCCCGTGCTGGTATCTGTACTCAAGACTTGGCAACCCAGCATATTGGCAATATTCATGCCATAGCCAGCCTGCCTTATATCACGCTCCAGAGAAAACAATGACAGCGCACCATTCTGCTGTGAATTGCCCCCTGACTCCGTAGCCCGGCTGGTATCCTGATAAATGGAAAGCACCTGAGCAATGACGATCATGCCCAACATGCCTATGGTCAAGCCCACCATCATCTCGACAATACTAAAACCCTTATGCTGCGCTTTCATCGTGCTCAGCCTCATGGTGTGGTACTCGTATTGATATAAGCAACAGCAACGTATTGATGCGTCTCGCTCTCAGAGGGGAGCTGCCAGTTCATGGTCACTGTCGCGGTGAACCCTGCGGTGGCATCGCCCGTGATCAATACGGTAGGCGCATGAGCATCTGCTCCAGGTAAACGCTTGCCGACCTCTACCAACCAGGCTGCCAGTTCTGGAGACTTGCCACCAGGCAAGCTGAAGTTTGGAATCCCACCACTCCCGGCAGCCCATATACTAGACACCAATCGATTGGCCAGATAACTCGCTTCGAGTCTGTATTTGGCATCCGATACCGTTTTCATGGAGGCAGCCTGCAATCCCACAATGGCCAGCACGCCCATGGAAAATATCAGGATGGCAATCATGCCTTCCAACAGCACTGAGCCACCTTGGCTGGATTTAGGGCTTACGCGCATACTCTTGGATCTCCCACGGTCGTCACGCTTGGGTCACAGAAATGTACGCTTCCTCCCCTGATCAATATCCGCAGATTGTGGCCACCACCAGCAAGCGTGCTGAAATCAATCTGACGTACCGGGTTACTCCCATCATTATTAAAGGTGACTCTCCCCATGCCGTTGAAAGTCACTGAGGTGGTCCCAGCAGGGGTAACCTCCACACTGACATTGCTTGAGCCTTCATTGCTGATTTTGTTTTGGATGATCTCCGGGCAATCATCCACACCATCAGAATCTTCATCCACGACCACCACCTGACAACCCACAGTCCAGTTTGGATACTGCCCGAGGGTGAATACCACATTTACATTTCTGCGTATGGCTTCTGCGCGCGCTAGCTGCAGGCCGCTATTCACACCCTCTGCAGCAGCACGAATCTGAAAATTGGCCATCATGTCCCGGAAGTTGGGCACAGCGATGCTCATGAGAATGACCAAGATAGTCAGAGTGACCATCATTTCAACCAGCGTGAAGCCTTGTTGCCAACGCATCAGCAACTGCCCCCGGTTTTCGTCAGCCAGCAATTGGCAGGCACAGTGGCATTAGGGAAGCCTGTGGTCCTATGTTGATTGGCCTGATCAATGGTAAAGCTGTACCCACTCATACCTTCCGCGGCCACACCAGTGGCAGTAATCAGGAAAGTCTGATTACCACTGGGATTGCTGCAGGCATAGGTAAAGAATTTAACTGAGGGTGATGCGGGCATGGAGACATTGCCGCAGTCGTAATTTCTGTGATCCTGATACCCGCGCTCCATGCGGTTACGTACATCGGAAAGCTGAGAGATAGCCTCCGCGATCTTGGTACGTTTAACGTATTGAGAATACGAAGGAATGGCAATCGAGGACAGAATGCCGACAATCACCACCACGACCAACAGCTCGACCAAGGTGAAGCCCTGCTGGAATGTTTTCAATTGTTGGACTGCTTTCATCCTCACTCTCCTTTCATGTTGGCATCATGCAATAAAGAAGTACACGTCTGCCAGTTTTACCGATAAACGGTGACATGTCACTGACAAACGGTCAGCCAGCCCCGCTTTGCAGCAGTGCCAGGCACTTATGTTAAAATCAACTCTTTGCATTCAAACACCATGCGTCCCTGCCTCCTGATTTTGCTTAGTTGCCTGATACTGGCCGCATGCGGCACCAAGGGTGATCTCTATATCCCGGAAAGACAGTACCCCCAGGATCAACCATCCGCTGAGTCGCAATCCAACCCAAGCCAGCAAAAGCAGCCAGCTTCAAGCAGGCAAACGCCGGTTCAAACCAAACAACTCGATTGATCGTCTACCCGTGAATTCATTCCAGCTTAAAAATGGCAAACTGCATGCCGAAGATGTTTCCCTGACCCGCATTGCCGAGGAATTCGGCACCCCTTGCTACGTCTACTCCAAGGCAGCCCTTGAATCCGCCTATACGCGCTTTGCAGCGGGCTTTGCTGGACGTGACCATCTGGTGTGCTTTGCGGTGAAATCCAACCCCAGCCTGGCTGTGCTCAATACCTTTGCGCGCCTGGGGGCAGGTTTTGATATCGTCTCTGGCGGTGAACTCGCACGCGTGCTGGCAGCAGGCGGCGACCCTGCAAAAGTGGTATTTTCGGGCGTAGGCAAGACAGCCGCCGAAATGGAAGCCGCATTACAGGCTGGCATTTTCTGCTTTAACGTCGAATCCGCCAGCGAACTGGAGCGCCTGAATGAAGTAGCAGGCCGCCTGGGCAAGATCGCGCCAGTGTCGCTGCGCGTCAATCCCAATGTAGACGCCAAGACCCACCCTTACATCTCCACTGGCCTCAAGAACAACAAGTTTGGCGTGGCTTATGAAGATGCTTTCAGCTTGTATCAGCGCGCTGCCAGCCTGGACAACATCAAGGTGCATGGCGTCGATTGCCATATAGGCTCGCAACTCACTGAGCTGTCACCCTTCCTTGACGCCTTTGATCGCGTGCTGGCCTTGGTGGATCAGCTAGAAGCCGAAGGCATTGCCATAGAACATATCGATCTGGGTGGTGGCATAGGCATCTGCTACAGCGATGAAACCCCTCCTGATTTCTCAGCCTACGCTGCTGCGGTGCTGGAAAAGCTGGGTGAGCGCGCGGTCAAGCTGGTGTTTGAGCCTGGTCGTGCGCTGGTAGGCAACGCAGGCACGCTGCTGACCAAGGTGGAATACCTCAAGCACACCGAGGCCAAGAATTTCGCCATTGTTGATGCAGCCATGAACGACCTGATGCGCCCTGCGCTGTATGACGCTTACCACGACATAGTGGCCGTGAACCCGGCTACCGATACCCAGGCGCAGGTGTATGAGATTGTTGGCCCAGTGTGCGAAAGTGGCGATTTCCTCGGCCATGATCGTGAACTCGCGCTCAAGCAGGGTGATTTGCTGGCAGTCTTGTCCGCAGGTGCTTACGGCATGAGCATGAGCTCAAACTATAATACTCGCCCACGTGCGGCCGAGGTCATGGTGTTTGGTGACAAGTATCAACTGGTACGCCAGCGTGAAACCATCTCCCAGCTATTCGCACTTGAGCAAATTCTGGGCTAAACTTCATTTTCAAATACCAATAAGCGGAGACTTAAATGCGCCTGATTCTTGCCATTTTCCTGCCATGGGTGCAGTTTTTCACCATAGGTCGGCCAATTGCCGGCATCATCTGCCTGATTCTGCAATTAACCATCATAGGCTGGTTGCCTGCGGCCATCTGGTCGGTATACGCCTTGAGCGAATACAAGACCGATCAGAAAATCCAGCGCGCCTTGCAAAAATAGCGCTGCCGCTTTTGCAGAAATAAAGCCGCAGTTTCAAGTATGAAAAAAGCCAATGTTTACACATTGGCTTTTTTATTTTCGTCGCGGGCAATAGCGGCCTCAACAGCAGCCTGAATAGCGGCTTGCAGCTAGGCTGATCGCAACAGCTTTTCCTTGGGGCCATCAGCCACCACTTTGCCACCATCCAGCGCAATAATGCGCTGCACCGCACTCATCATGGCCGCACTATGGCTGATCATGATCAGGTTGCCATCACCCACCACTTGCGGCAGGCGTTGTGCCAGCAGGCTTTCGCCTTCAGGGTCCAGGCCCAGGCTGGGTTCATCCAGCAGCAAGATACGGCTGGCTTGCGCAAAAGTCCGAGCCAACGCCACCTTCTGCCGCTGCCCGCCAGAGAGGTTGCTGCCACGGTCAGCAATCGCCATGGTCAGGGTCAGCCTGCCCTGTTTCAGTTCTTCTTCCAGCCCTGAGGCCCACAGTGCCTGTTGCATGCGTGCACTGTTGGATTTGCTGCCTGCCAGTAATAGATTAGCTTCCAAGGTGCCCGCAAACAGCACCGGGTCTTGCGGCTTATAGGCCAGCCAGCGCGCGCGGTCTGCGGGAGAAATGGCGTGCAGTTCATAGCCATCAATCAGCACTTCGCCTTCATCAGCGATGTTCAATCCTGCAATCAGTTTAAGCAGCGTGCTCTTGCCTGCGCCTGGCCTGCCCAGCAGGCCTATTTTTTCACCAGCAGCGATATTGAGACTGATACTGTCCAGCGCGGCAGGTCTATCAGGGTAGCGCTTGCTCAGGCGTAGCAGAGTGATATCGCCCCTGGCCTCGGGCTTGGCTACCTTGAACGAAGCATGAGGCGCACTTTGCTCTATGTCTTCACTGACCCCTTGCGCCGCCTTGCCAGATTCCAGCAGATGATCCATGCGCCCCGCAGCACGGGCAAAATCTTCCCACTTGCCCAGCACCAGATAGAGCGAAGTCACCAGCATCATGGCGCGTGCTGCCAGCAGTGAACAGGCAATCAAGCCGCCCACAGACAATAGCCGCGCTTCTATCAGATAAGCCCCCAGTGTCAGCACCGCCACCGTGGTAAAGGTCATCATGCCTGCAGATAAAGTATTGCTATGGCTGGCAGAAAGTCGACGTGCGGCTTCCAACTCGCTGACCTGATCAGACTGGCTGCGCCAGCCCTTGAGCAAGGCTTCCACGCCTGGCACGGTACGCACGATTTCCATGCCTTGCAGCACTTCGCCTATATAAGCCATGCGTTGGGTAGAGGTTTTCTCGGCATCGCGGTTAAGGCGCAAGGTCTGTCTTTGCAGCACATAGCCTATGCCCGCATAGAACAGGGTCAGTATCCCGACCAAAATCATGATGGGCCAGGCAATCACGCCTATCACCAGCATATAAAGCAAATAGAAAGGCAGATCGGCAATCGCCAGCAGATAGGTGGAGGAGATAAAGTTGAGCGCGTGGGTGAGGTCGCGGTAATGCGCCAGGAAAGTGGCCATGCCGCCAGTCGGCGTATCCCTGTCCGCCAGCAGCTTGTGCCACAAGCCTTCATCCGTGCGGCGCGCCATATCGGCCGCGACTTTTTCCACGGTCCAATTGCGCGTGATGCGCATGCCTACATCCAGCGCAATGAAAATCGCCATGCCTATGACCAGCGCCCACAAGGTCTCAAACACGCCATTGCTGACGATTTTGTCGTAGACCAGCATGGAGAACAGCGGCAGTAATATCTGGCCGCTGTTGATCAACAGGCTGGCAAAACTGACCTCAAACCACTGTTGACGCAATAACTGCCATAGCGTGGCAAAACCAATGGCCGGACTCGCTTTTTGTTGCATCAAGCGGCCGTGGTCCAGTTCACTGCGGCCAGTGCCTGATTGCTGGCGTTGTAGATGGTATAAATACCTTCAGCGGTGATATTGCTGGGTGAAACCACGTTATTGCTGGCATCCCTGACCTGTTCACCGGAGTTCAGTGTGAAGGTCAATACGTCCCCGCCAGCACCACCATCGTGCACCAAGCGCAGGGGTTGGCTGGAAGAGCCCAACACACTCTTGATGCTATTGGCATCCACAGAGAGTGTGGTGGTGACGTTATCCTTGATATTAATGATGTCGATATTGGTCACCTTGGCATAACCCGGCGCTTCCGAGCCTGTAGGCGCAAAAGTCGAAAGCTGATACAGCTCGTTGGGCCTGAAGCCTGTCAGAATCAAGGTATCAACGCCAGAGTCCCCATTGATGCTGGTAAAACGGTTCTGGGTGTAATTGGCAGTGCCATTGGCCAATTCATCAACCGAGGCGTAAATGGTGTCATTGCCAGCGCCGCCACTGACTGTATCGCGGCCTTGGGTGGCGTAGATAATGTCATTACCATCACCACCTTGCATCAGGTCATTGCCAGCCCCACCATCCAGAGTGTCAGCCCCGGCACCGCCAATCAATGTGTCATTGCCATCACCGCCAAGCAGTGAGTCATTGCCATTGCCGCCGTCAAGATAATCATTGCCCAAACCACCGATCAAGGTGTCATTACCATCCCCACCAAACAGGCTGTCATTCCCGGCACCACCATCAATGTAGTCATTACCCAGACCGCCTTCTATGCGGTTATTCTGACCATCGCCAACAATCGTGTCGTTAAAATCAGTGCCTATCAAGTGGCGGATATCCACCAGATAACTGGTGCCCAGCGTGCCGCCATAATTGGTGCTCACCGAAGCCGCTACTTTGGTGGTACTGAAATCAGCGGTATGGGTGACACTGATGGTGCTGGTAGTGCCAAGATTAATGTTCACGGCCGCCGAAGCGTGCAGGAAAGTGGCGGTATTTTCACCCGCGCCGCCTATCAGGGTATCGTTGCCACCCATGCCTTCCATAGTGTCATTACCACCCAGACCTTCAATCAGGTTATTGAGCTGGTCACCATAGAGGGCGTCGTTGAACCCCGAGCCACGCAGATTGTTGATATTGCTGATGACATCACCCTGCGCCTCACCACTGATGCCCTGCTGCCCTGCAGCACCCACCCCAGCCACCGCTGCAGTTGTCAGCTTGACGACTACCCCGCCTGCTGCATTTTCGTAGCTGGCAGTATCAGTACCCAGACCACCATCTATGGTGTCTGCACCAGCACCGCCTTCCAGGATATTGTCAGCATCACTGCCGATCAGCACATCTGCGCCATTGGCAGTACGCAAATTCTCGATTCCGCTCACACGGCCAGAAACACCATTCACCACGCCCGTGGCGAGGTTGGCATTCACCACATTATTCACCACGTTATAGAACAGGCTATCCACGCCGGAACCACCATCCACGGTTGAAGCGGCATTGCCGACCATGATGTAGTCATTGCCTGCACCCGAAGACACTGTGTTGATGCCACTGCCAGCATAGATGCTGTCATTGTTGGCACCCGTGGTGATATTGTTGTTGCCGTTACCTACGGAGACACGGTTAAAGCCATCACCTGCGTTGATCGTGTTATTGCCGCTGCCCGCCTCGATAACATCATTGCCTATGCCCGAGGTGATGGTGCTGTTGCCACCGCCCACACCAACATAGTTGTTACCATTGCCAGCCGCTATCGTGTGATTGCCACTGCCTGAGGCCACGATGGTGTCATTGCCGGAGCCTGCAGTAATGTTGTACACCGCCGTGCTGCTGCTGTTACCAGCAGTGATGGTGTTAATCCCATCCCGCGCATTGATGTTACTGTTGAAATTGCCTACCGTGATGGTGTCATTGCCAGTGGCTGAGCCATTGATATTCTGGATACGGATCAGCACGTCGGCACCGCTACCACCACTGATCTGCGTTTCTACTGTTGGGTCGGCAATATTGATGGCCACGCCATTCGCGCCAGCATGGAGGTAATCCACGGTATTGCTGCCTGCACCGCCATCAATCCGATTGACCGCAGCACTCGCAAAGATGGTGTCATTACCACTTCCGGTGGTGATGTTCTCTATGCTGGTCAACACATTGGCCAAGCCGTTGGCTTCACCCGTCTGCAGATTGGCGACGATATTGGAGGTAATGCTGCTGTTGTAGATCACAGTATCTACACCCAGACCACCATTGATGGTGCCCTGGATAGCGCCACTGACGGTATCCAGGCTAGGGGCAACTGACACCCTGAAGGTGTCATTGTTGTCTGTGCCCACCAGATTTTCTATGCTGCGCAAAGTGACATTGCCGCTGGTGCTGGTCGCTGTGCCATTACCGCTGGCATCCAGCGTGACATCAACCGCAGCCAGCCCGGCGAAACTCGCAGTATCTACACCGTTGCCACCCTCCAGCGTATCAGCACCGCCATTACCAGTCAGAGTGTCATTGCCATCGCCGCCACGCAGCAGGTTGGCGCGTGCATTACCGCTGAAATTGTCATCGCCAGCACCACCATAGATGTGCTGGATATCATTAAAGGTATCGGTGGCAATGGTGCTGCCGCCTTGTACCACAGTGCCTGTACCACTATTGTTGACGCCTATACTGGCAGTAGCATTCTGCCCTGCGGTCATGCCTTCATAGCTCAGCGTGTTGACGCCGTCTGTGGTGCCACTGTTGGTATCACCGTAGATGGTGTTATTACCCAAGCCACCTTGTATGGTGTCATGCCCAGTTCCGCCATACAGCGTGTCATTGCCATCACCACCGAGGATAGAATCGCGCCCGGCGCCACCTTCCACCAGGTCATCGCCATTACCTGCATCAATGATATAACCCACACCATTCGAGGGCAGTATCAGCACAGACTCACCATTCTTGGTGGCTGTGTAATCATCCACAGTCACGGCATCACGGTAGCTGAAGTAGAAATCCTTGCTCAGTTCAAAAGTCACGGCACTGACCTGGCCTTTGATCAGGGCGACGATAGTGAAATCGGAAGCGCTGCCACCTATATCAAAGAGCACTTTAAGATCTATGCCGTAAGTACCATCCGGCTGCAACACCAGGGCGCTGGGGTTGATAGACCATAACGTACCGCCGCTACCACTGACAGAAGACACACCTGAGCCGCTGAGACTGAAACCAGGCGGCAAGGCTTGACCAGGGGCTGGGGTAAATTGCAGCGTAATCTCGGTGACACCAGTAAAGCCATTGGTACTGAGGTAGAAATTCTTGTTCCATACCTGGTTAGCATCACTGGAGAACAAAGGATTCAACGTAATGTTGTCATTGCCTGCGGTGCCATTGATTCTTTCAATAGCCGCCTGGCTTGCAGCACTGCGTGCCTCGGCATTTTCTGCCGCCGTGCCACTGGGGTCACGGGCGCCAGTAGGCAAATCGTTGGTAAATGCCTGCCCGGTTTTGTATTGCGAAGCGGTATACAACCCACCAAAAATCTCGGGCTGGGCGATATTCAAGCCTTCTGGCGTTTCTACGCGATTACCCAGACGGAACACCGCTGGCTGATCCACGCGTGGCGGGATAATCGCGTCGATAAACTCGCCGCTGTTATTGCCACGGCCATTGATGCTGCCACGTTGTATCTGGTTGGCCGAGGCCGATTGTGGCAGTGAAGGCGCTTGTGGCAAAGGCGCTGCTGGTGCAGCGGGCGCGGCGTTCTGGTTGTTGAAAGCCATGAACAGCGCAGCGTAATCAATTTCATCAGGCTGCAGCTCGGTCAAGCGGGTATCGATATTCTCGCTGATGATGCGCAGGTTGCCAGCATCAGCAGCATCCACCGTGCCTACCTGTTTGAACAGTTCAGTCAGGTTGGTGTTGAAGCTATCGCCAAATTGCACCTTGGGTGCGTCGGCTTCCAGCGCATCCAGTGCGCCGTTGGGGATGATGATGTAGCTGCCATCGGCAAAGCCCAGCACCAGGTCAACGTCAGCGACATCCACCGATTTCAGCGCACCATGGCCTTCCGTCAGTTTGATAATGCCGTCCGCATCTGCATGTACACGCGTCACATTGGTCACGTGGTTCTGCTTGGCACTGGGGCCATTGCGTTGTTCGGTCACTGCGGGTTGGGTAATTGCCATGATGCTACTCCTTGCTCTGATTTGCCGGAACCAGACCCGGCAGTCTCAAGCTGGCGGCCAGGGCCGCCGCTTTGATTAAGCTAAAACCTAGCGCTTTGCCTTTGCTTCTTCCAGCAGCGCTTCCATTACCGCACGCTGCTCGGCAGGTGAGAACCTGTCCATCATTTCGGTGATATTGGTACGCAACTCCATGGAGTCATCTGTCATACGCGTCATCATGTCACTCATGCGCGAGAGATCACTACCCTGGCGCGTGGTGGCCTGAATCAAGCCTGTGAAATGATCATTCAACTGGCTCAACATATCGGCGTTGCCGCGCTCCATCAGGTTAAGAATGGTGCCCAGCTGACGGCCCACACGTTGCAACTCACCACGGAACTGTGAAACCGACTCATTGTGGTCGGCCATGGCGCGCATCATTTCACTACGTTGCTTGCTGAAGTTATCCAGCTCGGCTTGCAGCGCTCTATCTTGCAAACGTGAGGATTCACTTAGGCGCTCTTCAATACGGCGCAGCACGCGGATTTCTTCAGTGGCAATTTCACGGCGGAACTTGAGTTCTGCCGGGTCCATACCCGCAGCAAAGCCAGAGCCTGTGCTGCCACCTTCCAGCACCACACCTTCAATCACACCACCATCGCCAGCGACCAGAGTGCCGCCTTCGCTAACAGTCTTGGCATTGGCCACACGCGACAATGCCTGCTCAATATGCTGCGCTACTTCAGAACCCAGGAGCGAAAGCACTTCCTGGTTACAGCGGCGCACCGCCACCATCATGAAACCGAGGATGATGGAACCCAGCAGACCGAACAGCGAGGCAGAGAAGGCAATGCCCATGGAGCGCATAGGCGCACGCATACGCGCCACCATGTCGCGGAACACTTCAACCGGGCTATCCACCGCCAGGTTGACGGTGGCAAAGCTGGAGATCAGTTGCGCAATGTCATCCAGGGTAGCCAGCAAACCGATGAAGGTACCCAACAGGCCCAGACCTACCAACAAGCTGGTGAGGAACTGCGGCAAGGCATTGCGATTGGTCAGCCTGCGGCCTGCGCTATTGAGTTCAGCATCAATCGCCACTTGCTCCTGGTGGGCAATGCCACGGCCAGTAGAAGTCGCCATCATGCGCAGCACATAGGCAATATCGCCTTCGTAGTTTTGCGCCCTGTCCTGCAACTGGGCTGGGCCTTCACCCGCTTGCACAGCGGTGGTGAAATCATCCAGCTTCTCGGCTTCCTTCAGCATGCGTCGCACGTTGAGCATGATGAGGATGCCGCCTATCAGGGTGATGGCGAAGATCGCATAATTGATCTGTGGATGAGGATTCTCAACCAGGGTCTTGATGATGGCGTTGTGGTAGATGGCGGCACCAAGCAACAGCAGCACAAATGGCAACGCCGCGTAAAAGTAATAGATTCTCAGTCGTTTCAGCATGTGGAACTTACCTTTAGCAATTGATTCTTAACTAACTTTTGAGCTAGCTTTTTAACTAACTTTTATCGTGGATCGCGGAAAACACGATCCCCAAAACGCATCATCGGTGACAGTAGATAGGACAACACTGTGCGCTTGCCCACTACAATATCCGCTGTTACCGACATCCCTGGCGAGATCGGTCCGGCCGACTTGGCCATCCTGACTTCGCTGACACTGCCTACATCTACCCGCACGCGGTAGTAATAGCCTTCACGTTCATCAAACAGCGTATCTGCGCTGACTTCGGTCACCTTGCCCGGCAAGGCACCATAAGTGGCGTAATCAAAAGCGCCTATGCGTACCCGCGCTGGCAAGCCCGAGCGCAGGTTGGCTCTGTCATCCGGCTTGGAGCGTGTTTCCACCACTATGTGTTCATCCTCGGGGGTGATTTCCAGCAGCGGTTCACCCGGCCTGATCACACCACCCACGGTAGAAAGCATCATGCGATTCACAAAACCCGCCATGGGCGCACGCACTACATTTCTATCCAATCTGTCCACACCAGTCTCAAACTCAAGACTGGAGCGCTGCAACTCTGCACGCACATCGGTCAACTGCGCGGTGGCATCGGCACGGAAGCGCGCCCACAACTCACTTACCCGCGATTCAATTTCCGATTGCGCCGCTTTCAACCTCGGCAGCGCCGCCTCGGCTTCGCGCAACTGCGATTCCAGCCTTTGCAAACGCCCTTCAACATCCAGCAGTTCCATCTTGGAGGCTGCGCCATTCTGATTCAGCCCCTCAATCAAATGATGCTGACGCCTGGCCAGCTCAATTTCATTCACCAAATTCTTGCGCCGCGTTTCGATCTCGGCAATTTCGCCACGGCGCTGTGCACTCTGGTCACGCAGCACGCGTGACTCTTCATTGACACTGGACACCCGGGCTTGCAGCGCTGCAGATTCCACCTGCATGACCTCGGCATCATTCAAATCGGCAGGAAAAGCAATCGCCGTCTTGCCTCTGGCTTCTGCCAGCAAGCGCGCCTCGCGGCCACGCAAGGCATCGCGTTTGGTACGTTCCTGCCCGAGGTCAGAGCGTGCCTTGATATCCGACAACTCAATCAGCGGCTGGCCTGCTTTTACTACTTCGCCCTCTTGCACCAGGATGGTCCGCACTATGCCGCCTTCCAGATGCTGCACTATCTGCGCCTTACCTGCCGGGACCACACGGCCCACGGTACGTACTATCAAATCCACCCTCGCCAGCGAGGCCCAGGTCAACAGGGCCGCCACCGCCAGCACGCTGATCAGCACAAAGGCCCGCGTCGGTGTCATTCTTTGCCATGCAGCACGCAGCATGCGACTCAAGGCTTGCGCGTAACTGGTACTACCGATACCAGTGAGCTATCCGAACGCGCGTTGCCATCCTGTACGGAAACATTGATACGATCAGCAGGCAGCTTCATTTCGATCAGCAAATTACGTACGGCCATGGCGCGGTAGAAGGCCAGACGACGCGCTTCGGTAAAGCCAGGCGGCACGGTGACTTCCAAGGTCACACCGCCACTGTCGACAATAGGCTGCAGCGGTCCACGCAAGCCAGAGGCTTCATCGGTGGAAATGGTGATGGCGTCATCAACAAAGTCGATCACCAGACCACCCTGCGTGCCTTGTATGGTCATGTCTGGCTCATCCGCACGTATGGTGGCTATCACCACACGGCGTGGGCTGTTGCGGCCTACGGACTTATCAAATTGACCACCAGTTTTATCCAGCTGGCCTGCGGACTTCTCACCCTGCAATGCCACTACCTGCTCGCGCAGACGGCGGGCTTCTTCGTCCTTGCCCTTGAGCGCCGCGAGTTGCTTCTGCAAGGCCTCAACCTGCTGGCGCAGGCGGGCAGCGTCATCATCAGAGACATGCGAGGTAGGCTCTACCGCCTGCATATCCGAAGGTGTAAGTTGGGAAACCTGAAGCTGTTGCTCATTAGGGGGTGCCACAGGTGTTTCAGCGGTGACATGCTTGCGCCCAAGCTCCATGGCAAAGATGAACACGGCGATGGTCATGATGACGACCACAAAGAGCAGGTTCAGCACCAGATTGCTGACTGCATCTACATAGCCAGGCCAGAATATGCCCGCGTCATCCTGTTCGTTATCTATCTGCATGCAGACCTCTCGACTTATCTTGCACTATGGCGTCGGCAGCGGCGCTACCAGGCCATCATCTTGCGGTAGCGGTGTCACCACTGGTTCATCCGAGCCGCTGGTATTGTTCAAAGGTGCAGGACCGAAGCCTGGGCCTTTACCTGCCACCATGGTCGCGGGTTGGGATTGACCCAGCAAACGATTGATCTGCGACAAGGCGTCGATTTCCTGTGCGTGCAGGGTCACCAGACGCGTACGCGCCTGATATTGCCTGTCATAGACATCCAGCAGATCGAGCAAGGACTGATTGCCTGCCAGCATCTTCTCGGACATGGCATTGGCAGCAGAAGTGATCGCGTTCAATTCGCGGTAACCCGCCAGCAACTGCTCACGCGAAGATTCCAGAATGGCGTACTGTGAAATCATGGCCTGGCTGATACGGCGTTGCAGGTCATCCAGACGGTAACGTGACTCTTCGATACGTGAGATCTTTTCCTTGGTCAGGTAGTAATCGCCACCACCATTGATCAGGTTCCAGTTCATCACCAGCATGAAGCGCTTGTCATCCTGCTCACCCACGCGGCCACCGGCATTGTCTGTGGTCAGGCGTGACAGCTCCAGATCCAGTCGTGGTGCATAACGGCTGCGCGCCACGTTCTGGTCTATCTCGGAAGCACGCAGCTCCTGGCGCAGCGAGGCGATATCGGGGCTATTGCTCATGGCAATCTTGATGGCTTCAGAGGCCGAGGCCGGGATATTACCCATGTCTTCGCGCTCAGGCAGGCGTATGTTCTGCGGCGCAACATTGGTCAGACGCAGAAACTCGATGCTGGCAGCGGCATGGGCGGCTTCCTGCTGGGTACGTGCAGAACGCGCAGCCAGGCTGCGAGCGCGTACACGCTCTCTATCAGCCGAACTGGAGGCACCAGCAGTTGCGCGCTTGTCTATATAGGTGAAAAGCTCATTGAGCTGGTTTTCATAACCCAGCGACAGATCTGCCGACAGACGACTCGTGGTCAGACCCAGATAGGCATTAACAGTAGACAGCCAGGCATCACCCTGAACCCCACGGCGCGATTCTTCACGCGAGCTGATGACAGCTTGCCTACGCTTCCAGTCATAAATACTGGATAAATCGACAATCGGTTGACGCAGGGTAATGGAACGATCAGTACGGGTATGTGTGGACTCGTCTAGGCGGCCACCCGTGCGCACATCAATGGCGGAGGAAGGATTGGAAATTTCTCTACCCTTGCCATAGCGCACAGAAAGATTGGGCAGCAACAAGGCTCTTGCCTGCTTGGACTGGGCTTCGGCCTGATTCACACGCTCATCGGCCACGTGCACATCGCGGCTGAACTCAAGTGCCGCATCGGTAGAGCCACGGATATCTATGGTATCTACCGTGGTCGCGGGCACCTGACCAACTCGGGTTTGCTCAGCGTATTCGCTGCTCAGGTATTCGTTATGGACTTCGTTGCCAACGGCGACTGGTATGGTGCTAACACCAAACAGGCGCGATAGCTGCAACTGGCTGACATCAGCCACGGATTGCGGCTGGTTTGAAAAATCCAGATCCAGCGGCTGCAAGCCTATGGGCGAAATATTCAATTTGGCAGCTTGCTGCGGTGCAGCTTGTGGCTGAGTCGCTTGCTTGGCCACTGGCGCTGGTGCAACCACGGCTGCAGGGGCTGCGCTCGCCGCAGGCTTGGCCAATTGCTCAGGCGTGCTGGGCGCTATCACCAGCTGAGGCTGTTTCAAGCCCTGCTCGGTCGCTCGCACCGCCTCACCCGCAGCATTGGCTGCTGCCGTGGCCGCGGTCGCTGCGGCGGTCGCAGCCGCGGCGGCGGCATTGGCGGCCTCAACGGCGGCATGGGCTGCTGTAGAAGCTGCCTGCAATGGAGTGGCAATGGGTTTGGCCTGGTCTCCCTGCGGTTCCGCAGCCCAGGCTGCAGTCACCACCAACATCGGCCACGTGTACTTGAACACGAAGTGTTTATGCTTGCTCAACACGCTCAACCTTTACGATTTATTATTATCTTGGATGAAAAAATCGGAATAAATACTGACTTGTCGCTATTTGAAAACGCCAGTACTAGTTCATTCTTATCGTTAAATATATATCGTGCTTGCAGTGTTCCCCGGTAGCCTGGCTAGCAGCATATTTCGAGCCAAAGCTGACATTGCGCGACTCAGTCTAATGACAAGAAATCAAAATGTCATTGTTTCCACTGTCAATTCTTCCTTTTTTAGTCCTATCGGACTAAAACTCAGCAGTAAAACTGTGGGTTTTTTGATAAAAATTGCAGGCAAAACTCAAGCGCGGCCATGCCGAAAAACTGACAAAGCTGTCAATTTCTCGACAAGTTTTACGGTCAGCGTTTAGTCGAAGATCACTGTTTTGTTGGCATAAAGCAGGATGCGGCTTTCTATATGCCAGCGCACCGCACGTGACAGCACCACGCGCTCAAGATCACGGCCCTTCTGGATCAGGTCTTCTACTTGGTCACGGTGCGAGATGCGCGCAATGTCCTGCTCAATGATGGGGCCTTCATCCAGCACTTCAGTGACGTAATGACTGGTTGCGCCTATCAGCTTGACGCCACGCTCAAAGGCGCGGTGGTAAGGACGAGCGCCTATAAAGGCAGGCAGGAAGGAGTGGTGAATATTGATGACACGATGCGGATAACGCTTGACGAACTCCGGCGAGAGAATCTGCATGTAACGCGCCAGCACAATCAGGTCAACCTGGTGTTCTTCAAACAGAGCAAACTGGCGCGCTTCGGCCTCGGCCTTGTTATCCTTGGTCACCGGGATATGGTGGAAAGGAATGCCATGGAAGTTAGCCAGGCTTTCGGTATCTCTGTGATTGCTGATAATCAGCGGAATATCGCATTCCAGCTCACCGCTCTTGTGCCTGTGTAAGAGATCTACCAGACAGTGATCGTACTGTGACACCATGATGGCCATGCGTGGGCGACGCTGCGCACCCTTCAGCTGCCAGTCCATCGCAAACTGCTGGGCAATCGGGCCAAAGTGTTCAGCAAAGTTATCAAGATTGATCTTGGAACCGGTCAAGTCCCACTCCACGCGCATCAGGAAGAGATTATTCTCGGCATCCTGATGTTGATCAGCATGCAGAATATTGGCGTCGTGGCGGTAGAGAAAATCGGCAATTGACGCGACTATGCCCTTGCGATCAGGGCAAGTGACGAGCAGGGTTGCGGTATTTTTCATGGTAGGCCTGGGGCTGGTAAACGCAAAAGCGCCATTATACTGATGATTTGACGCTGCTGAGCTTTAGGCTGCAGCCAGTGACAAAGTACTGTAAAGCCTGGTGCGGTCTGTGGTATCTTTTGGCCGTAACCTTGCAGCCCCGTCATTCTGCCGAATGGCAGCTTAGAATCGTGAAAAAACAACTACCTTATTTCCTGCTGATCTTCCTGATTCCCGTCACCTTGGTACTCTGGTGGTGGGGCCTGTTTTCCTCTGCCGATGTTGCCATAGAAGAGCGTGGCAATTACCGCTACGCCTATCTTGAAGCCGAAGGGCCTTATTCCAAGCTATCGTCCAAGCAGGAAGAAGTGCTGCATGAACTGGTGGAACAGAAGATCAAGCCCGGTGCTGAAATCACACTGATCTTCAGCGACCCGCGCACTACCTCTTATAAAGAATTGCACGCACGTGCTGGCTTCCTGATTGGCCCGGACGACCAGCCCAAAGCGCCTATACAGGTAGACACCGTACCCAAACGCAAGGTCATGGTCGCCAGCATCAAGGCGCACCCATTATTGGCCTACGGCAAAACCTACTCCAAGATACTTGAATATGTAAAATCCAAGGACACCAGCCTCAACCTGCCCACCGTGGAAATCGTCAAGGATAGTGTACTATCCGTGGAAATGCCGCTGGAAAGCAGCCCGCAACCTGAAAAGAATGCAGGAGTCTTGCCTTGAATTTCATTGCCCTGATCGGTGCCCTAGCACTCACCTATTATCAACCTCACCGCAAACTGGACTGGTTGCAGGAAATTGTCGCCCCCTTCGTGCAGATGCTGGAGCGCAATTTCAATGGGGGCAATCGTTTGCAGGGCATTACCGCCTGGGTACTGACCGTGGTCGTGCCCAGCTTGCTGGTGGGCATCGTGTATTACGTGCTGCTGGAAATCAACGCCATACTCGGCATTCTGTTTGGTGTGGCCATACTTTACTTCACTCTGCGCCTGAGCCAGTTTGGCCCGCGTGCCGAACAAATCATTGCCGCCCTGCGCACGCGCAATATTGATGAGGCAAGATTGTTATTGGCGCAGTGGGAAAAGGTCGATAGTGATAGCTTCACCACTACCCAGGTAGCACAGTTCAGCATAGAAACCGTACTGTCGCGCTCGCATTTTGGCCTGTTTGCCCCTATCTTCTGGTTTGTGATCTTTGGCCCCGCAGGCGCAGTGTTCTACCGCCTGTCACATATCGTCACCATGGAATGGCAGCCGCAGGAAGTCACACCCTTCAATCAGTTGGCGCGCAAAGTGTTCACCTGGCTGAACTGGCCACCTGCCTTTGTCACAGCAGGCAGCTTTGCCATCGTTGGCGATTTTGAAGATGCCATTTATTGCTGGCGTTCACAGGCAGAATCCTGGTCGGACAAAGCCATGGGCATGATACTGGCGAGCGGCGCAGGCGCACTGGGTGTACGCATAGGTGAGCCGCTCCCCATGAATGGCATACTGGTTTACCGCCCTGAAATCGGGCTGGGAGATGAGGCCGACGCCGACTACCTGCGTAGCGCAGTCGGCCTGGTCTGGCGCGTACTGGTATTATTAATTGGTTTATTGCTGTTGCTGACTTTTGCCCATTGGCTTGGCCATTAGTAACCCTTGGCCATTAGTTAACCTTGGTCATTAAATTAGCTTGTTTATCAGGCAAAGCTGGGCCAGCTAGCCCAAGCAACAGCGCATATTGCAGAGAGAGTCATGGATATAGTTTTAGCCAATCCACGTGGTTTTTGTGCCGGCGTGGACCGGGCCATCATCATTGTTGAGCAGGCGCTGGAGAAATTTGGCGCGCCCATCTATGTGCGACATGAAGTCGTGCATAACAAGTTTGTGGTTGATGACCTGAAACGCAAAGGCGCGATTTTTGTTGAAGAGCTTGAGGATGTACCCGCAGGCAATACCGTCATCTTCAGTGCTCACGGCGTTTCCAAGGATGTACGTGCCGAGGCGGAATCGCGCGGCTTGCGTGTATTCGATGCCACCTGCCCGCTGGTAACCAAGGTGCATATAGAAGTTGAAAAGATGCGCGCCGCAGGCAAGGAAATCATCATGATAGGCCACAAAGGCCACCCCGAGGTTGAAGGCACCATGGGGCAATCCAAGGGCGGCATGTATCTGGTGGAGTCACCCGATGATGTAGCCACCCTGCAAGTGGCCGACCCGGCGCAGCTTGCCTATGTGACGCAGACCACGCTCTCGATTGATGATGCAGCTTCCATCGTCACTGCACTCAAGAACCGCTTCCCCGATATCACACCACCACGCAGTGATTCCATCTGCTATGCCACCCAAAACCGCCAGGATGCAGTCAAGATCATGGCGCGTGATTGCGATTTGGTGATTGTGGTGGGTTCACCCAATAGCTCCAACTCCAACCGCCTGCGTGAAGTGGCGCAAAACCAGGGCATAGAATCCTATATGGTAGATAACGCCTCCTATCTGGACCCAGCCTGGGTGGTGGGCAAAAAGCGCATAGGCGTATCCGCAGGTGCTTCCGCCCCCGAAGTGTTGGTACAAGAAGTGATTGCCAAGCTGCATGAACTGGGCGCTGCCGATGTGCAGGAGCTTAGCGGTGTGGTGGAGAACGTGGTATTCAAGATACCGCGCAATCTGGCTGAAGCTTGAGATAGCGCATGCAGCCTATGCCGCTAGGCGAAATATAAACGCTAGGCACAATAAACTAAGCACAATAAAAAAGGGCGGTCATACCGCCCTTTTTGCATACTGCCGCCGGCAAATTATTTCTTGCGCAGGTTATCCAGGCTCCAGGCCGTAGGGGCATGCAGTGCCAGAGTGATATAACCACCTGCCAAGGCAATGTATTGCATAAAGCCCAGCAAGCCGCTGCCTGGGGTAGGGTCAGGCAGCTTGAGGAATACGGCAATAAACACGGCATAAACGGCGAGTACATAAGCCGACAATTTGGTCTTGAAACCCAGCAGCAGGCTCAAGCCAAACAGCAGTTGCACCAAGATCATGAGGGGCGCAAACACACCTGGCAAGCCGAAGTGGCCAAGATAAACCTGATAGTTTTCGTAGCCGCTTGGACTATTGAAGATGATCGCCAATTGGAACAGGATGGCCACAAGAAAAATCTGCGCCAACAGAATGCGGCCTAGAAAGCTGAGAAACTTCGTCATCGTTTTACCTTCTCTTCAAGGAGCACGGGGTGCTCTGCTTTGTGATTATTGATGATTGCAGGTAGCGCTATAGCACGCTGGCGCCCGCAACAAAGGCTAGATGATGCCCGTAAGCGCCAGCTGCCGCAATACCGCACGGTCTATAGGCAGCATCAAACACCAGGCAGTGAACAAAACTGATCAGCTTCTGGTCTATGCGAAAAGCCGCTCATACACAGCCAGAACTTGTGCTTAAAATTAAGTCTTAGCCCTACACACAAGATATGGCATCCCAGCTTAACTCAGCTTAACCATGCGTAACCGCGCTCAACCATTGCAGAGAACGTCATGAATTATTTCATCAAAGAAGTTGATTGGCCCAGTTATCAGGCGCAGATATCTGCCGTGCGCCAGCAAGTGTTTATTGTGGAACAGCAAGTCCCCGCCGCGCTTGAGTGGGACGGCCTGGATGAAACCGCCCAGCACTTATTGGCGCTGACCGAGGACGGTAAGGCCATAGGCTGTGCCCGCGTGCTCAGCGATGCCAGCATAGGCCGTATGGCGGTGCTGGCAGACTGGCGCAGCCAGGGCGTAGGCCAGGCCCTGTTGAAATCTGCCATACAGCTGTGCCGCGAGAATGGCTGGCTGGATATCCAGCTTTCGGCGCAGACTCACGCCATTGCCTTCTATGAACGCGCTGGCTTCAAGGTCAGCAGCGATGAATACATGGATGCAGGCATACCTCACAAGGCCATGAAGTTACGTCTGGATAGCAGAACATCCTGAAGCCTGCCTCTCCGCGTTTGCCCCACCCCTGAGGCTTGGGTAAAATACGGCGTTTCGTTCGTTTACCTCTCCTTAAGGAAGCCCAGATGTCTAAAATTATTTTCAAGGCTGGTGAAGCCACCATCTTCAGCGAAGGCAAAGATGTCACCGCTGCCATGCCAGAAATCCTGATCGGTGCTGTTGATGGCCCGGTTGGTACCGCTTTTGCCAACATGATGGCGCAAAGCAAGGGCCACACTGCCATGTTCGCAGTGCGTGACATCAACCAACTGGTGCGCCCAGCCACCATGATGGTGCCTAAGGTCACCCTCAAGGATTCCATCAACATCGAACTGTTCGGTGGCGTGGTACAAGCTGCAACTGCTGATGCGATTCTGGACTGTGTGATCGAAGGCATCATCCCCAAGGATCAAGTGAATGATCTGTGCATCGTCAGCCTGGTATGGATTGATCCAGGTTGTGCTGCACTGGCCAAGGAAGGCAAGCTGGACAAGGCCGACATGTACAAGAACAACTACGATGCCACCAAGCTGGCCATCAAGCGCGCTCTGAACGACGAGCCAACCATTGATGAACTGATCGCTAATCGCCACAAGATCAAGCACTGCATGTGGGACGAAAGCTGGGGCGAAATCTAAGCCTGACGCTTAGTCGCACTCACAGAAAAAGCCCGCATCTGCGGGCTTTTTTATGCTCACTCAAAATACGGTTGGCAAATACTCACATAGCCCTGAGCTCAAGCCCTACCAGTAGTAAGTGGCACTAGCAATCACCTGCCGCTTGGCCCCCAGCCAGCAATCTCCACGCGCAATGCAAGTGGATACATACTCTTTATCAAACAGATTGCTGGCATTTACCGCATAACGCCATGAGCCATAATCCAGACCTAGCATTGCATCCACCAAGGTCACGCTGGGCGCTTTGATCTGATCAAAGTTATCACCCGAGCTACCGATGTAACGCACGCCCAACCCTGCGCGCCAGCCGTGGATATCACCTATGGCAAAGCGCTGTACCGCCCAGGCTGAGGCCAGGTGTTTAGGGATGGTTTCCACCTGATTGCCCTGCTCTTCCGGGTTGGTGCTCTTGCTGTAGCGCGCATCGGTATAGCTATAGGTGGCAATCAGATTGAGATGACTGGTCAGCGAACTGGTCGCCTCCAGTTCCAGCCCACGGGTATGCACCTCACCCTTTTGGATGGCGTTCATAGGACTGGCAGGGTCAGCCGTGGTGCGGTTCTGGTCATGGATATCAAAAATCGCTGCCGTTAAACGCGTGCGTGAACCTACAGGCTCGTATTTAATGCCCAATTCCCACTGCTTGCCACGCTGTGGCTTGAACAAGCTACCGCCTGCATCCGTCCCTGCCACGGGCAGAAAAGATTCTGCATAACTGATGTAGGGCGCCAAGCCATTTTCAGCGACATAAGTCAGACCGTAGCGCTCTGTCGTAGCCTGATCGCGCTTGGTATCCTGACCTTCAGGCTCGTTCTTGGCTTCATCTCTACGCACCCCGGCCGTGAATATCCACTGCTTGTAACGCACTTGGTCTTGCAGATAAACCCCGGTATTGATGAGGCGTGAGAATGAAGAGTTGAGTTGCAAACCACTGGTATCTACCGGGGTGTACACCGGGTCGTAAACATCAATCGGGTTAAGCGCCCCCGCATCAGAGCCTGCCAGCTTGGCCTGGCGGAAACGGCCAACATCCAGGCCCAGCAACAAGGTATGCGAAAACTCACCCGTATTGAAATTGGCCTGCAGATGATTGTCGAGATTGACGGTTTTGCTATTGGTCTTGGAGACATCCACATAGCGATCGAGCACGCGCTGGTTGGCGTCTATATAGGGGTTGGCGCTGAAGCTGTTGGGGTAGAGGCTGCTGTAGTTATTGGTGCTGCTGGTATAACGTGCATTCTGGCGGAATTTCAAATGCTCGTTGAAAGCATGCTCAAGCGACCAGCCCAGATGGGTGGACTCTGAAACATATTTATCAAAGCCTGGGTCACCAATATAAGTGTTGTAGGGAATCTTGCCATTGGGGTTGGGGCGCAGCACGCCAGACCAGGGCAGAAACTGTGGCGTAGGTCTGCCATCATTGCGCTGGTATTGCGTCAGCAAAGTCAGGCTGGTGCGGTCATTAGGCTTCCAGGTCAAGGAAGGCGCAATCAGGGTGCGCTCGTCATTGGCATATTTAACCTGGCTTTCGCTATCGCGCCCCAGTAACACCAGACGGTAGAACAAGGTATCACTATCAGCCACTGGCCCGGTGAAATCTGCCTGCAATTGCTTGCGCTGGTAATTGCCCAGCATGACGCTCATTTCGCGCTTGGTTTCAGTCTGCGGCCGCTTGGACACCAGATTGACAATGCCACCTACCCCACCAGAGCCATAAAGCATGGAGGATGGGCCGCGCAACACCTCAACCCGCTCCATGGCATAAGGGTCTGGACGTATGGTTTCGGAATAGAAGGTATTAACCTGCCTAAGGCCATTCAGGTACTGCGTGGCATCCATGCCGCGTATGGCGTAGGCGTCAGAACGTGAATCCAGGCCGTATTGATCAGCCACCACACCTGCGCTATAGCGCAACACCTCTTGTATCGATTGCGCGCGCTGATCTTCAATCTGGTCAGCGGTAATCACCGAGATGGACTGCGGCGTCTCCAAGATACTGGTATCGGTTTTGGTGGCGGTGGCGCTGCGTTTGGCGGTGTAGCCACGCACGGCACTGGTTGGCGTTTCCTTCTCAGCCTCACCACTTACCTGCACTTCAGGCAATACTGCCTCTGCGGCCAGCACAGCTTGCATGCTGCCCAGACTCAAGAGGCCAGTAAGCGGAAGGTTGATCATCAAATTACGTCTGGTCAGGAACAGCCTGGATATAGGCTTGAGACGAGAAAAAACGGCTTTATTCAACAATTCGTTCATCACGGGTTGAAGCATCATGAGTATTCAAATCCTGCTGGTGTTTGGCCTGGGCATAGGGCCAGACCTGGAATCATGCACATTTAAACCATATGCACACACGGAATCGCTAGAGCCAATGCGCTAGCGCAACACTGTTTGAAACACCCCTGGATTAGACGCTGGCTTAGCAGCGCCCTGAGTGGCCCGCCGCAGAATAGGACAGACCTGATTATTCTAATAATGATGATAATTATTCCCGATAAGAACAGATCTAGCAAGCGCTACCGCCTGTCGGGTTTCTGCGCCGCGAGTTCATACATGCGCTGGATTTGCCGTCCTATCAGGTAGTTTATGTAATCATGCCAAGCTAAATGCATTTCATTCTTGTATCGATCTAGGCTTATAATCGCCATTCACAACACTGCATTTCACCGCCTGACTCTGTCCCGCAATGCGTAAATACCTGGTACTGCTACACCGCTGGTTTGGCCTGTTCGTGGCCGTTTTCCTGTTTATTTCCGGCCTGACTGGCGCCGTGATCTCCTGGGATCACGAGCTGGATGAATGGTTGAACCCACACTTATTCCATGCCAAGACTTCCGGCCAGCCACAAGACAGCCTGGCGCTGGCGCGAGCTTTGGAACAACAGGAACCCAGGCTGATCATCAGCTTTTTGCCCTTGAGCATAGAACCAGGGCATGCACTGGGTGTAGGGGTAGCAGCCAAGCAGGACCCTGCCACCAGCAAGGCTTACCCTCTGGGCTATAACCAGGTTTCGCTAGACCCGGTCAGCGCAGAGATGCAAGGCCATAGGCAATGGGGAGCCATTTCGCTCAGCAGTGAAAACCTGCTGCCCTTTCTCTACAAACTGCATTACACCATGCATATTCCAGATGGCTGGGGCATAGAGCTGGGCATGTTGTTCATGGGCATAGTGGCCATCGTCTGGGTGCTGGATAACCTGATTGCGCTGTGGATTTCCTTCCCCAACCTGGCTTCATGGCGCAAGTCTTTTGCCTTCCGCTGGTCACAGGGCGGGCATAAGCTTACTTTCGACTTGCACCGCTCAGGCGGCGTCTGGGTCTGGCTGCTATTGCTATTGCTGGCGGTGACTTCGGTGTCCATGAACCTGAATTTCCAGGTCGTGCGTCCTTTGGTAGAAACCGTTTCTACCTTGAGCCCCAGCCCATTTGCCTCACGCGTACCGCATGCGGAAGATGACCCCATACTGCCTGGCATCAGCCGCGAGCGCATTCTGGAAATTGCCAGGGCTGATGCCCAGCAGCGTGGCTGGAGCAAGCCCGCAGGCGCGGTTTTCTATTCCCCGGCATTCGGGCTTTATGGTGTGGGTTTCTTCGAGCCTGGCCATGACCATGGCGATGGCGGCCTGGGCAACCCCTGGCTGTATTACGACGCCAAGGATGGCAAACCCGCCGGGGCTGATATCCCCGGTACAGGCAGCGCGGGCGATATCTTTATGCAGGCGCAGTTTCCGTTGCACTCGGGACGCATACTCGGCCTGCCTGGCCGCATCATGATTTCCATTATGGGCGCTATCGTTGCCATGCTCAGCATCACTGGCATCCTGATCTGGGCGCGCAAGCGCAAGTCACGCGTGCAATCTCGCATGCCCTCTCGCGAACAACAACTGCGCAAAATCGCTCAGTAAGTCAGTACTTGCAGTGGTAACAACCGCGCTCAGACCAGAGCCAGTTGCCGCTGAGACTGAAGTTGGCTTTGCATCTGCAAGGCCTGCAATATCTTGCGCACAGGAACTGGCAAACCCGCATCGATTGCCGCTGGCAGTTCCCACCATTGCCAGCGTGGCTCGTGCGCCTGTAGCGGCAATGCCTCCACCTGCACGGTGGCCGCAGCAATATGCAACTTGAAGTGAGTAAAGGTATGACTGATATGCACCAGCGGCTTGGGACTTTGCATATCTTGAAGGTCTAGCGTTTTTGCACACCAGGCCAGGGCGTCAGCCTGCAAATCCAGCTCCGGCAAACCCCACAGCCCGCCCCAGATGCCATGATCCGGGCGTTTTTCCAGCAGCACTCTGCCCTGGTGGCATAGCACCAACATCTGTACGGATTTTTCCGGGATGGCCTTGCGTGGTTTGGATGCAGGCAGCTCCTTGACGCGGTCGCTGATCAGCGCGCCGCAATCCAGCCTTAAGGGACAGATATCACAGCGCGGACGGCTGCGTGTACACAGTGTGGCACCCAAATCCATCAAGCCCTGGGCATAAGGCCCCATCTCGCTGCTGGGCTGCATGGCCTCTGCCAGTTGCCAAAGCGCTTTTTCCACACGTGGCAGTCCGGGCCAGCCTTCAATCAGGAAATAGCGTGCAAAAACGCGTTTGACGTTGCCATCCAGTATCGGCTGCGCAGAGCCAAAGGCAAAAGAGGCGATAGCGGCAGCGGTGGAGCGGCCTATGCCGGGTAAGGCTTGTATGGCCTCAAAATCCTCAGGGAATATGCCGCCATGTTGCTGGACAATGATCTGTGCCGCCTTGTGCAGATTGCGCGCACGTGAGTAATAACCCAGGCCGCTCCAGTGCTGCATCACATCATCCTGGCTGGCGGCGGCCAGGTCGGCAATGCGCGGGAAGCGCTGCATAAACTTCTGGTAATAGCCTATTACCGCCGCCACCTGGGTTTGTTGCAGCATAATCTCAGACACCCAGATGGCATAAGGGTCATGCGTGTTTTGCCATGGCAGGTCATGCCTGCCATGCTGCTTTTGCCAGGCAATCAGGCGCTCGGCAATAGCGGGACGTAATGGCGTGATAGCGGCTTGCTCAGGCACTGCTTACAGCCCCAATAACTTGTTGAGTTTTTTCTTGGCTTTTTCTTCCGGCGTGGCGGCTGGCGGGGGTGTTTCACCTTGCTCAGCTGGCTGGGCAGGTGTGGCCTGCTCTTGCTGCGGTGCTGCCTTGCCATCCTGACGCTTGTTGAGCAAAGACTTCAGTGCATCTTCACGATTGCCTTCCAGCAGATTTTTCACCGCCTCACCCTTGCTACCACCCACACCTTCCAGCAGTTTCTTTTGCGCTAGTGCCGTGGCCAGGCCAGCAAAGTCTATGGCATAGGCAGGCTTGGCAAAGCTGCCTGTCAGTTTGACCGGAATGGTCAGGCCGTTGAGTTCCTGCAGGTCTGCCCCACCCTGACCCTTGAGAGAAGCCACGACAGTGGGCTTGGCCAGGTAATCCAGGGTTTCGTTGGCAATATCAATATCACCGCTGCCAGTAATGCGGAACAAGGGGGCTTTCATACTAAGGTCGTCGTTATGCGCAACGCCGCTCTTGAGATTAAAGCTGGCCTGCATTTCGCTAAAGTCAGTCTGCTTGCTCTTGTCGCCTGCCACCGTGCTCTTGCCCTTGAGTGCATTGAGCTTGTCCTTGGCACCACGCAGGGTGCCCGCAATGTCTATGCCCTTGACCGCGCCATCCTGTAACTTGAGCGCAGCCTTGCCATTCAGGCCGCGCTTGAGTGCCGCCACGGTGTTGCCGCTGGTGCTGATATCCAGATTGAGATTGCCCTTGCCGCTGAGCATATCGTTATTGATGGCATCCACCAGCAAAGGGCCGATATCAATGCCGGACAAGTCCTGGCGCAAGGCAATGCTGGGGGTGTTGCGCGCATCCACAGTCAGGGCGCCATTCATGGAACCCTGGTAAAGCCTAGCGGAAAAAGGGGATAGTTCGGCCACCCCCGAGTCCGCTTTTAGCTTGATGCGCACCTGAGTGCTCTTGACGTTGGCAACCTTGAGTGCGCCTATGCGCAGTTCGCCATCAGCATTGAGCTGACGTAGTGCACTGAGGTCTATGGGGGCATCAGCGGCTTTAGCCTGTGTAGTGGCTGGCTGAGCAGGTTTTGCAGGCTTGGCTTCTGAATCGGTGATATAGCGATCCGCATCCAGGGTATCGATATCGACATCAAAGTGATAAATAGGCTGGGCAAAGCGGCTAATGCCGAACTTGCCCTTGATGCTGGTTTCATCAAGCTTGACGTTGAAGGGGTTGATATTCAGCGTACTGCCATCGGCCTTGATACCCAGCTTGAGGCCACTCAAACGGTACTTTTCATAGATGATACTGCCCAGATTGACATTGCCCTGCAGCAGCAAATCCTTGAGCGCAGAAAGGTCAGGCCCCGCGCCAGATTTAGCCGCAGCCTGCTCAGGCTTGGGCGCAGGCTGAGCTGATTTTTGCTGAGCTGTTTTAGTACCCAGCAATTTGTTCAGGTCCAGCTTGTCACCAGTGAGGTTGAAGCGGATATCCGGCTTGGCAAAGCCAGCCACTTTTACATCACCCTTGAGCTTGGTGTCTTCTACATCCAGGCTGAAATCGCTATCTACCTTTTCCTGCTTCACATCCGCCAATAGCTTGAAGTCAAAATTACCCTGGGCACCGCCTTTTGGCAGGACAGGGTCTTTGATATCTATCTTGCCCGCCAGCTTGGGCAGCTCGAATATCAGGTCTTGCAGATTGCCCTTGAACGGCGAGGAAAACTTGCTTTCCACACTGCGTGTGGCCTGCTTGAGGCTGACTTCACCATTGATGCCTGAGCTTTGCACAGATTTTTGTGAGCCCTTGATATCTGCCAGCACCAGCTTGGCTTTGAGCGTATCACTGCCCTGCTCCTGACTCAGTGCCAACTCAACCTGCTCACCAGAAACCTCGTTTTGCTGCACGGTGAGCTTGGGCGCAATCAAATCCACGGCCAGCTTGGCTTCAGCCAGGCGGCCAGTGGCAGCCAGCTTGAGACTATTCACCAACAGTTCCATCTGCTCGGTCTTGGCATCCACATCGCCGCTCAGGCGTATATCCGCTTGTTGCAAAGTGGCTACATCCCCGGTCACGGCAGCATCGAGCTTGCGCACGGCAAAATGTTTGTTGTCGAGATCGGCCATGAAATTGCCCTGCAGCTTGACCTTGGCTTCTATCTTGGGCGCACTGGCGCTTAGTTCAAAATCACTGGCCAGATCAAAAGGTGTGGCAGGGGCCACACGGCCAGTTTCCAGATTGAAATTCTTCACGCTGTATTGGCTGTTTGCACCTTCATCGGTGAAGTTAAGCGCAGACTTGCTGATATTGATGCCGGATATATCAAACTTCACCGCCTGGGATGGCTCATCGTCATCCGGGCTTAACAGGTCATCAAAATTGGTGCTGCCATCGGCGTGGCGCACGATATTAGCGCGGGCACCATCCACATAAACGTTATCAACCACCAGGTCTTTTTTCAGCAAGGGCAGCAGGGCCAGTGAAACCTTAAGCCCATCAACCGCAGCAAACTCCTGGTCGCCATTGTGCTCGGAGAGCGTTACCTTGCCGAGATTGGCACCCAGCTTGGGCCAGAATGCCAGTTTGATATCACCTTCAATATTCAGCGTGCGCTGTTTCTTGTCCTTGACCAGCTTCACTATCATGGGCTTGTAGTCATTGGGGTTGAAGGTCGCGGCAAAGATGGCGACGATGATGACAAGTACCAGTACAAAACCAGCCAGGCCAAACAAGGAATACTTAAGGATTTTATTCATTAATCTTTCCTGTTTTGATTGAGCGTAAAGGCTGCGTCAGCAGAATGCCTAGCATTCAGATGTATTTCGCAGCAGCAGCAGCAAGTATTGAAAGTGTAGCACTGCCGGTGTAGTCCCGGCAGTGCGGCCAGCCAGTCAGGGGCTGGCGGAGGGATGCCATGCGCAGTAATTACCAGCAGTAATTACCAGCAGTAATTACCAGCAGTAATTACCAGAAGTAACTACCAGTAATAAGCCAGGACAATGATACCCAGCACAATACGGTAATAGGCAAAGCCCTTGAAGTCATGGTTGGCCACATAACGGATCAAGGTTTTGATCGCGATCAATGCAGAGAGGAAGGCGGTAATAAAGCCAATCGCAAACATGGCCAGGTCATCCGCCACAAACAGCTCACGATTTTTGTAAACATCCAGTGTGGTCGCCGCCAACATCACCGGAATGGCGAGGAAGAAGGAAAACTCGGTTGCTGTCTTGCGATTCAAACCAAAGATCATGCCGCCCAGTATGGTGGCACCGGAACGGGAAACGCCGGGCATGATAGCCAGCGCCTGGGCGCAACCCACCTTCAGCGCCTGCAAGGGGCTGATCTCGTTGAGATTGGCCGCCTTGGCAACAGGTGCCTTGTCATGCGCATAGAGATTCTCCACCAGCAAAATCACAAAACCACCAACTATCAATGCGCAAGCCACGGTAATCGAGGAGAACAAATGCTCCTTGATAAAGCTATGCAGCGTCAGCCCGGCAACCGCCGCTGGCAGAAAGGCGATAAACAGGTTGAGGATAAAGCGCTGTGAAACATTGGTATTGAGCGTGGTGGCCACATTGGTCAGACGGCTGCGATACTCCCAGCACACGGCGAGGATGGCACCCAGCTGGATGACAATCTCGAACACCTTGCCTTTTTCGTCATTGAAATCGAGCAAATCGCCGATAATGATGAGGTGGCCAGTACTGCTGATGGGGAGAAATTCGGTAGCGCCTTCAATAACGCCTAAGATAAATGCCTTGAAGAGTAGTAAGAGATCCATGTCCTGCCATCTTTATTGTTGATATGGGCGACGCTATGCTGCCGCATGCTTGTGAACCTGCTATGAAACGCCCCCCGCACTTCATAGCCATGTCCGATTTTAAAAAAGTGCCAAATACTGCCTAGTGCTATTTAAGCAATGAAAATGCCCGCGCCATCAGTTCTGCCTGACTGGAGGGCAACTTGCCATCCGGACTGAGCTTATCTATGGCTTTGGGCAGGTATTGCGCCAGCTTGCTGTTGAATTCCTCAGCGCCGAAATCAAACTGCTTGGCCATCTCGGCCAATTCCTGGGCACCAAATACGTGCACCACCTGCTGCACAGTGAGCGGCAGATTGCTGCCGCTGCCCAGCCATGATTCCACTTCAGCATTAAGCCCCTGCTCGCGCATCAGCTTGAGCACACCCTGCGGCCCGCCATAGTGTTTCATGATATCCAGGCCAGCCTGCAGCATGGGGTTAGACCCAGCAGCCAGCTTACCCATCACAGACCCTGCAATACTATCGAATAATCCCATATTGTCCCTGACTGCCAACTGACTAGAAGCGTTCACCAGGGCGCAGATAGCGCCAGCTGCCTACTGGCAACTTGCCCAGGCTGATGCTGCCTATGCGTACCCGCTTGAGGCCTACCACGGTCAGGCCCACCATCTCGCACATACGGCGAATCTGGCGCTTGCGGCCTTCACGCAGCACAAAGCGCAGCTGGTCTTCATTCTGCCATGAAACCCGCGCTGGCTTGAGCTTGACGCCATCCAGCGTCAGGCCGTGATTAAGCTTGCGCAAGCCATCTTCACTCAGCTCGCCTTCTACCCGTACCAGATATTCCTTCTCAACTTCCGAGTCTTCACCTATCAACTGCCTGGCAACACGGCCATCCTGGGTGAGTACCAGCAAACCTGTGGAATCGATATCCAGACGCCCCGCCGGAGCAAGGCCGCGCAGATGGCCGCGCTGGAAGATGTTCTGGCTGGGGTCTTCTGTCCATTGATTATCCGGATGCACCAGGACGATGGCAGGTTGATAGCCATCCTCAGCCTGACCGGAAACATAACCCACAGGCTTGTGCAGCAAGATGGTGACTATGCCGGACTGATGCTTTTGCGCTTCCTTGCTGACCTGGATTTCAGCGGTCAAGGGTACGCGTGAGCCCAGCACATCCACCACAACGCCATCGACCGTGACCCAGCCATTAACGATAAATTCATCGGCCTCGCGGCGTGAGCACAAGCCCAGTTCAGCCATGCGCTTGGAGAGTCTGGGTAGGCTGTCATCGCCAGTGGCGGCAGGCTTGGCTGGTGCAGGTTTGGCAGCAAAATCCTTGCGTGGTGCAGGGCGTGCTGATCTGTCGTCGCGGCCAGCTCTGGTCTGATTTCTGTCATCTCGACTTCTATCGTCCCGGCTTCTGTCATCTCGGCTATAGCCATCACGTCTACTTGAATCACGGCTGCGGCTATCGCCCCTGTCTGATGTACGTTCAGCATTGCGCGGGGCTGGTCTGCCACGCTCGCCATCTGGGCTGCGCGCGGGTCTGCTCTCATCCCGGCTGTTGCTTCTTGCATTCGCCCTACTCTGCCCAGCTTCGCCACGACGCTCGGTACGTTCGCGACCATCCGCCTGAGCGGGCCTACCGCGGGCAGGCCTGTCGTCCGTACGTGAAGCACGAGGCTCACGCGCTGGCTGCGCCCCTGGGGCGCTGGGGGTATCGTCTTTGGGTTTAGCGGCAGCTTGCTCCTGCCCGGCAGCAGGATGCTTCTTGAATACGGGTGCCTGAGTGCGATCGCGCTTGCTGGGGTCGGCCCTGCGCACAGGCGCTTTATCAGCGCTGGTTTTCTTGACGGTATTGCTTGGTAATTTCAGTGTAGCCATGGCGCAAGTCTAACATACCACCTCATATACCACCCCAGATACCATCCCATTACTGACGGCGCTGCACTGCGGGAAAACCGCCTGTGGCTAGCGTTCAAGCAGCCAAACAGCCAGGCTTGCGGCAATAAAAAATCCGCCCGTGCAGGCACGGAGCGGATTTATATACACCTAGCAATACTGGGGCTTACACTTTTTGGTAAACCTCGGCACCACGCTTGATGAACTCTATGGATTTCTCCTGCATGCCCTTCGTCAAGGCTGCCTGCTCGTCCACGCCCATTTTGTCGGCATAGTCACGCACATCCTGCGTGATTTTCATGGAGCAGAAGTGCGGGCCGCACATAGAGCAAAAATGCGCCTGCTTGGCACCTTCCTGCGGCAGGGTTTCATCGTGGAATTCCTTGGCTTTTTCCGGGTCCAGACCGAGATTGAACTGGTCTTCCCAGCGAAACTCAAACCTGGCCTTGGACAAGGCATTGTCACGAATCTGCACGCCGGGATGGCCCTTGGCCAGATCGGCCGCATGTGCCGCAATCTTGTAGGTAACAATACCCACTCGCACATCTTCCTTATCCGGCAGGCCCAGATGCTCCTTGGGTGTGACGTAACACAGCATGGCGCAACCGTACCAGCCTATCATCGCCGCACCTATGCCCGAGGTGATGTGGTCATAGCCGGGGGCGATATCGGTGGTCAATGGGCCCAGGGTATAGAACGGGGCTTCACCACAATGCTCCAGTTGCAGGTCCATGTTTTCCTTGATCATATGCATGGGCACATGGCCTGGGCCTTCTATCATGCACTGCACATCATGCTTCCAGGCAATCTGCGTCAACTCACCCAAGGTCTTGAGTTCGGCAAACTGCGCGGCATCGTTGGCGTCATAGATGGAACCAGGACGCAGACCATCACCCAGGCTGAAGGACACATCGTAGGCCTTCATGATTTCGCAGATATCCTCGAAATGCTCGTAAAGGAAGGACTCTTTGTGGTGGGCCAGACACCACTTGGCCATGATGGAACCACCGCGCGAGACTATGCCTGTCATGCGCTTGGCGGTCATGGGGATATACGCCAGGCGTACACCCGCATGGATAGTGAAGTAATCCACGCCTTGCTCGGCCTGCTCAATCAGCGTGTCGCGGAAAATCTCCCAGGTCAGGTCTTCGGCCTTGCCGTTAACCTTCTCCAGCGCCTGGTAGATAGGCACAGTGCCTATGGGAACTGGGCTGTTGCGTATGATCCACTCACGGGTTTCATGAATGTTCTTGCCAGTGGACAAGTCCATCACCGTGTCACCACCCCAGCGCGTACCCCAGACCATCTTCTCCACTTCTTCATTGATGCTGGATGAAATCGCCGAGTTACCGATATTGGCGTTGATCTTCACGAGGAAATTACGGCCTATGATCATGGGCTCGATTTCGGGGTGATTGATATTGGCGGGGATAATGGCGCGACCACGCGCCACTTCATCGCGCACAAACTCAGGCGTGATCACCTTGGGGATGGAAGCACCAAAATCCTGACCCGCATGCTGGGTTTGCAGCAACTCGCTCATATTCTCGCGGCGCTGGTTTTCGCGGATGGCAATAAATTCCATTTCCGGCGTAATGATGCCCTGGCGTGCATAGTGCATCTGCGAAACATTTTTGCCAGCCTTGGCGCGCAAGGGCTTGCGTGTCAGGTTAAAGCGCATCTCGGCCAGCTTGGGGTCATCCTTGCGTTCCTGACCGTACTTGGAGGTCGGGCCGTCCAGCTGCTCGGTGTCATTACGCTCGGCTATCCAGCCTGCGCGCAGTGCTGGCAAGCCGTTGCGGATATCAATATTGATTGCGGGGTCGGTATAGGGGCCGGAAGTGTCATAGACCACCACAGGCGGGTTCTTTTCCGCGCCAAAGGCGGAAGGGGTGTCCGACAGGCTGATCTCGCGGAACGGTACGCGTACATCAGGGCGCGAGCCTGTTACATAAATCTTGCGGGAATTGGCAAACGGTTGGGTGGCACCAGGGTCCACCTCGGCGGTGGCGTTTAGAAATTTCTCATGCAGGTTTTTGTCGGTGGCGTTCATGCTTAGCTCCAAAAAAATGCAGGGAGCGGGAGACAGTCAGCCGGGTAAAACATGCGCGCCAGGACAGCGCCCAAGAATAGTTACCATGAAAACCAGCACGCGTTCCCTACGGCGGGATGATCCGCGTCAGGTTCAAAGGGTAACTCTCACTGCTCAATGCCTATCAATGAGTGATAAAGACAAGTAAGCAGACCCCCAGCGAAAGGCGAATGTACGTTAAAACCCTGTTGGAATCAAGTTTATGCTGGCAACAAAAATCCGCGCTGCCATGTGATCTTGCTGGAATTTAGGGGCAGTTGATGCTGGGCGCGGCAAACTCTATGCTGCCGTCCTCAGCTATCCATGCCACCGCTTTCACACGCGCATCCAGCACGCAGGCATTGACATAGCCTATGGCGCCTGGTGTTTCGGCGATGTAGCGCAGCATGGCCTCTTGCGAGCGCACCACATAGGGTGGCGAGGTGCCGTGGAAGTAAAGGGCGTTCCAGTATTCCAGCTGGTCTTCGGGCAGGCTTTCCAGCACTTGTTGTGAAAAACGACGGCGCAGGCTGTTTTCCGGCCCCAGGTTTACTGGTTGTATGCGCTTGCCATTACCCCAGTAGAGTTTCTTGCGCCAGAAAATCAGCGCCAGCTCGGGTTTGCTGATGGTGCGCACATGCTCGCCTTTGGGGATGACGATGGCCAGCACTTCACTCTCAGCCATGCCAGCACGTGGCAGGGCCAAAGTCAGCGCGCTTAGCAGGATAAGAACTAAGCGCATCAGAATAGAATGGCAAACGAAGCCATGACGCCTTTGGGCGATTCCAGTCTTTCCTGATCGCCCCCCACGTATTCAAGCTTGAGCACATGCGCAGGCGTGGGACGCCAGGCAGCCCCCAGCACCCAGCGCTCACTGGAGCCTTCGGCCGGGCGCTGGAAGTTTTCCAGGCGGCCTATGGCAAACCACTGATTGCCCAGCGGGGCAACCGCCTGCACATAGGCACCGCTGCCGCCATCGCGGCCATCGGTGTAATAGCGTTGCAGGGATTCGCCGCTGAATTCCCAGCCTTTGTGCTGCACCATGAAATCCACGCCCACCATGCGGTAGCGCCAGCTACCCTCAGGCAAATCTTCTTCGGTATCCAGCAGTGACAAACCCCAGTTGAATTTACCCGTGATCTCAAAGCGCATGCCCTTGGTATCGTTGAAGGGGATGGCGCCGCTGCGGTCACGGTTACGTTCCTGCAAGGCTTCTATAAAGAATTTGTATTCAAACGCCTTATCGGAAAAAGGCGCAGCCCCATAGAACATGACGCCATTGATGGCTTCGGGGAACATACGGCTGGTGACCAATGGGCGCGACCAGGTCCAGACCAATGGGGCGGCATGCATGACGTTCCAACGTCCGGTGGGCGTGAGGAAGCGCCCGGTGCGCAGATTGAGTTTTTCCGAGATGTTGTAATCGAGATAGAAGCGCTCTACGTCGAGATAAGAGTCTTTGCCAGTGGTGCCTTCGCCACTGCGCCAGGTGAGTGGCCGCTCAATCTCAATCTCGGAAAAGAAGCGCAAGCGCCCACCCTGATCCCAGGTGATGAACAGGCTGGCCTCGTTCCACCGGGCATCGGTCTTGCCGCCAGGGTGAAAGTTGATGCCAGCGCTGGTGTAGCCGCCCAGCTTGAAACCCTGCACAAAGTCATCAAAGCTGCTGTTTTGATGCGCCGCATCATGCGCGAGTGGCGCAGTGGGCACTGCTGCCTTGTTGCTCAGCGAAAGCGGCATGGCCTCCCCGGCATGGGCAATATTGCAGGCCATTAACACCAAAGCTACACTGGCTGCTTCCAGCAACTGCATAATGCGCATCTCGTTCTCCGGACAAACCATACGTGACCCTGAACAGGCCCCACCCCCAACTGGATCACCAGAGATTCTGTCACTGGATATTCCTTGATAGCGCGCATTCTCGCACTGATTGATATGGCGCGAAAAGCACTGATCTCCAAAGCATTGTTGTCCAAAGCTTGGCCGTTCAAGTCATGGACCATAGGCCAACTCTTGCTGTGCGGCTTTCTGCTGGCCGTCATGCTGCCCACCACCCTGATTACCGGGCTGGCTTTTTACGAGGCACGTAGCGCACTCAAGTCAGAAATTCAGAACGCCATGCAGACTCGGGTGGCTGCCACCAGCATGGAAATTGACCGCATGATGTTTGAGCGCCTGCAAAATCTGGCCTCATGGAGCGCGCTCGATGTAATGCAGGATGCCCGTATTGGCGATATCGACAAGCGTCTTTCCAGCTTTCTCACTGAACTCAAGGTGAGTTACGCGGATATTTACACCGAACTTTATGTGACCAATATGCAGGGCATCATCATTGCCTCCAGCAACCCGGCCAGGCTGGGCAAGCTGGCGCCCAGGCAACAACCCTGGCTGTATCAGTTGCTGAGTCACCGCACTGTGCACCTGGGTCGTTTACAGCATCAGCAACTGCCGCTTTATACCGCCATCAACGATGATTTCCGTGAAGACCGCAGCTTGGGCACTCTGGTGGCGGTGTTTAACTGGCAGCAGATAGAACGCATACTCGAAAGCAGCATTTCAGGCCGCAGTGCCGCCGCCCTGTTTACGCGTCAGGGTGAAATGCTGGCGGCCACGCCACGCTGGGAGAAAACCCAGGCCTCGCGCAAACTGATGGCCTCCACCCAGACCCAGGGTTATGAAGGTTACCGGGGTTTTGACTGGCAGGTAAAAACTGCGATTAATCGCTCGCAGGCGCTGACCCCAGTGCGCAAGATGGCGAATATTTTTGCCGTCCTGCTGCTGAGCACCATGCTACTTGCTGCATTGATTGCCATTCCACTCAGCCGCACCATCACCCGACCACTGGCCCGACTGACCAGCTTTGCCAGCCAGTTTTTACGCAACCCCAATGCCAGCCTGCCGCCCGGTGGCGGCCCCAGGGAAATAGACGCCATGTCGGCCGCATTTACCAAGATGATGCAGGATCTGGATCACTCCAAGCAAAGCCTGACGCGCGCTGCTAAGCTGGCGGTTGCAGGTGAAATGGCGGCCGCCATGAGCCACGAAGTGCGTACACCACTGGGCATTTTGCGGTCTTCAGCGCAGATTTTGCTGCGTGAGCCTGGGCTAAGTGAAGAAGGTCGGGAAATCTGCGGCTATATCATCACCGAAACCGAGCGCCTGAATAAACTGGTCAGCACTCTGGTTGATTCCGCCAAGCCCAGGCTGCCGGAGCTCAATATCTGCGATATACGTGAAGTGGTGCGGCTGTGCGCGGCCATGTTGCTGAGCCAGGCCAGTAAAAAAGGCATCAAGATTGAAATCGCGCCTGGCCCTGCAGTGTTTTGCCCTTGTGATAATGAACAAATGACGCAGGTATTCCTCAACCTGCTGCTTAATGCGCTGCAGATTTTGCCCGAGCAAGGCCGCATTTATATCACGCTGCAAGAGACAGAGAACGCTGCGATGATTACCGTCGCCGATGATGGCCCCGGGGTGGCCCCAGAACATCTGGAGCAGATTTTTGACCCTTTCTTTTCCCAGCGCCATGGCGGCATAGGGCTGGGACTGGCCGTGGTAAGACAGATTGTGCTGGCGCATCACGGTACTATCCATGTCCAGCCTAGTCATTTAAACCCTAGCGCCTATAATGGCGCTGAATTTGTTCTGATGCTTCCTCTTAGCGCCTAAGCCTCTAAGAAAACACTAGCCATGAGTAAACGCCAGCCATGAGCAAAACCAAAAATATCCTCGCCGTTGATGACGAACCCAGCATGCTGCGCCTGCTGGAAATCAGCCTTAAGCAGGCAGGCTATCAGCCAGTGCTGGCCTCAGATGGCTACCAGGCGCTGGAGTTGCTGCGCAAGGGCGGTATCGATCTGGTCATCAGCGATTTGCATATGCCCATCAAGGATGGCCTGCAACTGCTCGCCGCTATGCAGCAGGAACATCTGGATGTGCCTGCCATCATCGTCACTGCCCAGGGCGAAATCAGCACTGCGGTGGAGGCCATGAAGCTGGGGGCTTCAGACTATATCCTGCGCCCCTTTGACCTCAGCACGCTGGAAATTGCCATCACGCGTGCGCTATCACTCAAGCGCCTCAAGCAGGAAAACACCTATCTGCGCGCAGAGGCCAGCCAGACCACGCGGCTGATAGGCAATAGCCCGGCCATGCAGCAACTGGATGCCGCCATACGCCAGGTTGCGCCAGGCAAGGCCACCACCCTGATTACAGGTGAAACGGGTACAGGCAAGGAGCTGGTGGCCCAGGCCATACACCAGCTGTCACCACGCAAGAATGCGCTGTTTGTTGCGGTGAACTGCGCGGCCATTCCCGCCGATATGCTGGAATCAGAATTATTTGGTCATGAGCGCGGCGCGTTTACCGGAGCCATCAAGGAACGGATAGGCAAATTTGAGCTGGCCGATGGTGGCACGCTGTTTCTCGATGAAGTCACGGAGATGCCTATCACCCTGCAGGCCAAGTTATTGCGCGCCTTGCAGCAAGGCAGCATAGAGCGCCTGGGCGGCAATCGGCAGATTCCTGTTGATATCCGCGTACTGGCCGCCAGCAACCGTGACCCCAAACAGGCCATTGCCGAGGGCAAGCTGCGTGACGATTTGTATTACCGCCTCAATGTGTTCCGCCTGGATCTGCCGCCGCTACGCGAGCGGCGCGAGGATATTCCGCTGCTGGCCGCGCACTTTCTGCAAGCCCATCACCAGCAACTGGATGAGCAAGCCAGCATGGCGCTATCGGCCTATGATTGGCCGGGCAATGTGCGCGAGCTGGAAAACATACTGGAACGCGCCACCATCATCAGCAGTGGCGAGCCTATAGACTTGCGCCATCTGCCTGCTGACATCATAGACGCAGTCAATTTATATGCAGTGAATTCAGACGCTGCAAATACTAACGTGGCCAGCAATGCCCAGCCCGGCCTCACCACCGGAGGCTTTGCCAAGCCAGGTTCACTACCCCTGGCCACCGAGCAGCTGGAAATCTCCATGATCAAGGCCGCCTTGCAGGCCACAGCGGACAACAAGAGCAAGGCGGCACGCCTGCTGGATATCAGCGAACGATCACTCTGGTACAAGCTCAGTCGTTACAAGTTATAAATGCAGTGACGGCCAGAACTCAGGCCGTGGATATTGCACATTGATAGGAAACTCTGCCTTGCAGGGCTATAATCGCCAAACCCACACTCATGCGATGGAAATGTGATGCATAACGATGTAGAGCAAGCCCGCTTCAACATGATTGAACAACAGATTCGTCCCTGGGAGGTACTGGACGGCACGGTGCTGGACCTTCTGGGCCAGGTGCCACGCGAGGATTTTGTCCCGCCGCAATATCACGGCCTGGCTTTTGCCGATCTCGAAATTCCCCTGGGCTTTGGCCAGACCATGCTTTCACCCAAGATGGAAGGCCGCATACTGCAATCCCTGGCGCTACAGCCGGGTGACAAAGTACTGGAAATTGGCACTGGCAGTGGCTACCTGACCGCCCTGCTTGCCAAGCTGGCGCATGAAGTACACAGCGTGGAAATCAATAGCGACCTGAGCAAGATAGCGCGTGCGCGCCTGCAACAGCAGCACATCCACAATGTCAGCCTGATTGTGGGCGATGGTGCCCAGGGCTGGCAGGCACAAGCGCCCTATGATGTGATTGTCTACACAGGTGGCTTGAACCTACCGCCTTTGCAGGCACAACAGCAACTCAGCATTGGTGGCCGCCTGTTTGCAGTGATAGGTCATGCCCCGGTCATGGAAGCCACCATGATCAGGCGCATTGATCAAAACAGTTTCCGTCAGGATGTATTGTTTGAAACCTGTTTGCCTGTGCTGGAAAACGCCCCAGAAGCCGAGCGCTTCGCCTTCTAACACACTTTAAATTCCGAATCAGAAAAGCGGCTCATAGCCGCTTTTTTTACGTTTAATTATCAGCCAATTATCTGGTGTTCACTTTTTACTTTACATCGTTAAGTTAACGGTGTTTAATCTTCAAAAATTAGAACTTGTCATGAATTAAATTCTAAATCGATAAAGCCCGCATGCCACCCAAAACCAAAACCCCGGAACAACGCAGTGCCTTGCAGCAATTGATTCTTGATGCTGCGCGTGAGTTGTTTGTGGCGCGTGGCATAGAGGCCGTCTCCATGCGCGAGATTGCCAAACGCGTGGGCTATTCACCCACCACGCTTTATTTGTATTTCCAGGATAAGCAACACCTGCTGCAAACCCTGTGTGATCACGATTTTCTTACCCTGGCGCATGAGCTGCGCGCGCTGGAGCAGGAAGATAATCCGCTAGCGCAGATTAAAGCCCTGTGCCAAAGCTACAGCCGCTACGCCCAGCTCTACCCCAATCAATACCGCCTGATGTTTATGACGCCCAAGTTCAACATCAGCAAAGACACCACCACACTAAGGCATGGCAACCCCGAGCAGGATGCATATGCCTACCTGCTGGCCATGGTGGAAAGCGCCCACCAGCAACAGGTATTCCGCCCCGAGGCTGGCGACAGCAATCTGATTGCCCAAACTCTCTGGGCGGGGATACATGGCGTGTGCTCGCTGCAAATCATCTTTGCCGAGGATGACTGGCTGGACTGGCAAGCTTATGAAGCGCGTGTACACCTGATGCAACAAACCCTGCTGGCCGGACTGTTAAAGCCAGCATGACTCTCAACCCCTACTCCATGACTAGAACCATGCAAAAACTCGCCCTGCCTCTGCTCTTGCTTGCCGGCCTCAGCGCCTGTGAAAAACCTGCCCCGGCCAGCCCGCCACCCCGGCCCGCCATGGTGATGCAGCTGGGTGAGCCTGATGGCCTGGCCCATGGCAATTGGCTGACGGGCGAGGTGAAGGCACGCTATGAATCGGCACAGGGTTTCCGCATTGCCGGCAAGATATTGCAGCGTTATGTAGAAGTCGGTGACCAAGTCAAACGCGGCCAGCCACTGGCCAGACTGGACGCAGAAGATACGCGTTTATCGGCAGCCTCAGCGCAAGCTGACCTAGCGGCGGCAGAAGCTGAACTCAGCCTGGCCGAAACCGACCAGCGCCGCCAGCATAAGCTTTATGAGCAGCAGTTCATCTCCGCTGCCGCGCTGGATAATGTGCAAACCCGGCTTAAATCCACCCAGGCACGCGTGGCCCAGGCCAGAGCCCAGGCAGGCGTGGCGCGTAACCAGACGCAATACACGCTGCTGACGGCTGAACGAGATGGCGTGGTGACCAGCATCAATGCCGAACCCGGTCAGGTGGTCAGTGCCGGAGAAGTGATTGCCCGAGTGGCCGTGCCCAATACCCTGGAAGTGCAGATTGCCATCCCCGAAGCCGTGCGCACCAGCTTGCAGCCTGGAGATGCCACCAGCATCAGGCTGTGGTCGCATAGAGAGCAGGTGTATGAAGGCCGCATACGCGAAATCGCCCCGGCTGCGGACACTCTTACCCGCACCTTCCAGGCCAGGGTGACCATTTTGCAGCCGGACAGCCATATGCAGATAGGCATGACCGCAGGCGTCAGGCTCGCGGCACAGACGCCGGGCTTTATTGTGCCCAGCACCGCAGTGGCCAGACGTGGTGATCAGGCCGAGGTCTGGGTAGTGGATGCTGAAAAACGTGTACACCCCAAGACTGTGAGCATAGGTGAGTTCAGCGAGCAAGGCGTCAACATCCTTGCTGGCCTGGATGGCAATGAAACCCTGGTAGTGGCCGGGGTGCATACCCTGGTGGATGGACAGCAGGTCAACCCCACGCCCATGGAAAGACAGCCATGAAGCGCTTCAACCTTTCTGACTGGGCGCTACATCACCGCAACCTGGTGCTGTATTTCATGCTGGTGCTGACCATAGCGGGCATGCTGGCTTATACCAAACTGGGGCAATCCGAAGACCCCCCATTTACCTTCAAGGTGATGGTGGTGCGCACCATGTGGCCGGGAGCAAGTGCTCACGAAGTGGAGTTACAACTCACCGACAAGCTGGAAAAAAAGCTGCAGGAGTTGCCCTACCTCGACATTCTGCGCAGTTACTCGCGCCCGGGTGAATCGCTGATTTTTATTCTGGCCAAGGACGCTACACCTGCGGCAGCGGTGCCTGATGTCTGGTATCAGGCGCGCAAAAAGCTGGGCGATATACGCAACACCTTGCCGGATGGCATACAAGGGCCGTTTTTCAATGACGAGTTTGGCGATGTCTATGGTAATTTGTACGCCCTGAGTGGCGAGGACTACGACTATGCCGCGCTCAAGCAGCAGGCCGAGGCCATACGCGCCGAGCTACTCAAGATCAAGGATGTGGCCAAGGTGGAGTTCTTTGGCGAGCAGCCGCAGCGCATTTATATAGAGCTGGCCAATGCCAAGCTCGCCACGCTGGGCATCAGCACCGCCACCCTGCTGGATACCCTGCAACAGCAAAACCGCGTCAGCAGCGCCGGAGCGTTTGATCAGGGGCAGGAGCATATACGCTTTGCCGTCACTGGCCGCTTTGAGGCCGTAGAGCAATTGCGCCAGCTTAAGCTGCGCGCCAATGGCAATGAGTTCCGCCTGGGTGACATTGCGCGCATTTACCGCGGCTATGAAGACCCGCCAACCTCGCGCGTACGCTATATGGGCAAGGAAACTCTGCTGCTGGGTGTTTCCATGCGCGATGGCGGCGATATTATCCAGCTGGGCAAAGCGCTGGATGCAGTCACTGCCAAGATCAAGCAGCAATTACCACTGGCGCTGGAACTGGACACGGTGTCTTCGCAACCGCGTGCGGTAGTGCATTCGGTGAATGATTTTGTGCATTCCTTGATAGAAGCGCTGGTCATCGTGCTCGGTGTCAGCCTGCTGTCGCTGGGGCTGCGCACCGGCATAGTAGTAGCGGTGGTGATTCCTGTGGTGCTGGCCATCACCTTTTTGTTTATGGAGATTTTTGGCGTAGGTTTGCACAAGATCTCACTGGGGGCGCTGATACTGGCGCTGGGTTTGTTGGTGGATGACGCCATCATCGCCGTGGAGATGATGTCCTCCAAGATGGAGCAAGGCTGGGAACGCATGAAGGCCGCCTCCTTCGCGTTTCAATCTACCGCCATCCCTATGTTGACGGGCACGCTGGTGACGGTGGCAGGCTTTCTGCCTATCGCCACCGCGCAATCCACCACGGGTGAATACACACGTTCCATCTTCCAGGTATCGGCGATTGCCTTGCTGGTGTCCTGGGTGGCGGCCGTAGTATTCGTGCCCTACCTCGGTTATTACCTGTTGCCAGATTACCGCAAGCTGCACGAGCAACCACCTTCACGCTTTGAACGCCTGCTGGCGCGAGTGGCTCCCAGGCTGGCCGCTGCACGTGCACGCCAGCGCGAGCATCATCTGGCGCATATGCAGCAGGGCGCAGACGCCAATATTTATGACTCCCGCTTTTACCGCGCCCTGCGCAGCACCGTCACCCAAGCCGTGCGCCATCGCTGGATTGTGATTGCCATTACCGTGGGCCTGATGGCCGCCGCAGTGGTGGGCTTTGGCACGGTGCAGCAGCAGTTTTTCCCTGATTCCACACGCCCGGAATTGATTGTGGATTTACGTCTGGCTGAAGGTTCTTCTTATGCCGCTACTGATAAAGAGGTCAAGGCGCTGGAAGCCTGGCTGGGCAAGCAGACAGGCATAGAAAACTATGTGGCTTATATAGGCAGCGGCAGCCCGCGCTTTTATCTGCCGCTGGATCAGCAGTTAAGTCAGCGCAGCTTCGCGCAGCTGGTCATCCTGACCAAAGGCAACCCTGAGCGCGAGGCCTTGCGCAGCAAATTGCTGACGCTGTTTGATACGCAATTCCCCAGCTTGCGCGCCTCGGTGCTGCGCCTGGAGAATGGCCCGCCTGTGGGCTTCCCGGTGCAGTTCCGCCTGTCTGGCCCGGATATAGACAAGCTGCGGCAGTATAGCCATCAGGTGGCCGATCTCATGCGCGCCAACGCCAACCTCGCCAATGTGCAACTGGATTGGGAAGAAGCGGGCAAGACCGTGCGCGTGGAGGTGGATCAATCCAAGGCCAGATTGCTGGGCATCAGCTCCAGTGAAATTGCCAACCTGCTCAACGGGGCCATGCAGGGCCTGTATGTCACTGAATATCGTGAAGGCATAGAGCGCATGGATGTGATGATACGCGGCGATAGCGCCGAGCGTAGCCATCTCTCGCACCTGGGCCAGCTTATGATCCCGACGCCGAATGGCAGCGTGCCGCTGTCGCAGATTGCCACCCTGCATTCCGAGTTTGAGGACTTTGTGATCTGGCGCCGCAACCGCGTGCCCACCATCACCGTGCGTGCCAACCTGGTGGGGCAGATACAAGCTCCCGTGGTCTCGGCCCAGATTGAAGCCAAGCTCACGCAATTACGCGCCGATCTGCCCTTGGGTTATTTGCTGGAAACTGGCGGTGCGGTGGAAGAATCCGCCAAGGGTGGTGAATCAGTGGCGGCGGGTGTGCCCTTGTTCCTGTTTGCGGTGTTTACGGTGCTGATGCTGCAATTGCAGAGCTTCTCGCGCACCATGCTGGTGGTGCTGACCGCGCCCCTGGGCCTGATAGGCGTGACCGCTGCGCTGCTGATTTTTGACAAGCCGTTTGGCTTTGTGGCCATGCTGGGCACGATTGCGCTCTCAGGCATGATCATGCGCAATTCGGTGATTCTGGTAGACCAGATTGAGCAGGACAAACTGGCAGGAAAACCGGAATGGCAGGCCATTGTTGAGTCCACGGTCAGGCGTTTCCGCCCCATCATGCTGACCGCTGCCGCGGCAATTCTGGCCATGATCCCGCTAACACGCAATACCTTCTTTGGCCCCATGGCGGTTGCCATTATGGGGGGTCTTACTATTGCCACGGTCTTGACCATACTCTCGCTACCGGCACTCTATGCTGCCTGGTATCGGGTTAGAATGCCGAACACAGAAATAAGCAATCCTTAAAACCTTTAGTTATTACAAGTCTTGATTAATAAGTACTGCTTGAGCCACTTAACCGAGCCACATGAATAGTGATCTAGTCGATTCGAGAATATGAACATGAGAATGACGCACCGCCCCATCCTGGGCTTGCTGCTGATCAGCATGACCAGCCTGGCCCCGCTCACCAGCCAGGCGGCAGATGAACAAAACCTGCTGGATATCTACCAGATAGCCGTCAACAGTGACCCAACCTGGGCCGCAGCCCGCAGCGGCAACCTCGCGGCACAGGAAAAGATAGAACAGGGCAAGGCTTTGTATAGGCCCACGGTCAATGTCACCAGCGATGCCACCCACTCTGAAACCGATATCCGCTACCTCGGAGGCAATGCCGTTTTCCGCAATGCCGGGCATGAATCGTTTGAGGTGTTTGGCTATGGCGTCAACTTCAATCAGCCCATATTGCGCCGTGAAAACTGGGTGCAATACAAACAGGCGCAGACCCAGGTTTCGCAGGCAGACAAGCAATTGATCCAGTCGCAGCAGGAGCTCATGCTGCGTACCTCGCAAGCCTATTTCGACGTGTTGCTGGCACAGGATCAGATAGACCTGATCAATAGCCAGAAAGCCGCCATCAGCAAACAGCTGGAACAGGCCAAGGCCAACTTTGATGTGGGCAACGCCACCATCACCGATGTGAACGAAGCGCAGGCACGCTATGACCTGCTGACTGCACAGGAAATCACTGCCATCAATGATGCCGAGGTGCGCAAGCGTGCCGTGCAGGCCATCACAGGCCAATTGCCCAGCCGCCTGGCCACCGTGCGCAACGACTTGCAGACCCGCGCGCCCGAGCCATTGAATATGGATAAATGGGTAGACCTGGCGGCGCAGAATAATCTGGCGCTGAGCATACAGCAGGAAGCCCTGACCCTGGCCACGCAGGAGATAGACCGCATGAACGCGGGCCACTGGCCTACGCTGGACATGGTGGGCAGCTATACCGACACCCGCGCTGGCGGCAGCGCCAACGGCTTTGGTAGCGATTTGCAGAACGCCACCATAGGCCTCAAGCTCAATATCCCACTGTATCAGGGCGGTGCCGTTAATTCCCGCGTGCGTGAGGCTATCGCCAAACAGCAGCAAGCCCGCGATCAGCTTGAAGCCGCCAGACGTAAATCCGAGCTGGATACACGCCAGGCATATTTGGGCCTGACAGGCAGCGTGGCGCAGGTGCAGGCTTATGAACAGGCCTTGAAATCCAGCCAAAGCCAGCTGGACTCTACCAACCTGGGTTACGAGGTGGGCGTGCGCAACAGCGTGGATGTACTCAACGCCCAGCAGCAATTGTTCACCGCCAAGCGCGACCTTTTGCAATCCCGCTATGCCTACCTCATGAACGTGCTCAAGCTGCGCTCAGCCGTGGGCCTGCTCAATGAAAATGACCTGGCAGAAGTCAACCAGCGCCTGGTCAGCGTGCATAGCGCAGTTGCAGAATAAAGCGCAGCGCCAGAGCAACTTTAAAGAGTCATTACAAAGCTCAGGAATAAGGATATGGCCATGCATCACAGCCTGTTAGCCACGCAGCAAGGCAGCCAGCTCGTCATTATTGATGTGCAGGAAAAACTCGCCGCGGCCATGCAGGCAGAGCCGCTGGCGCAGCTGGTGCGTAATTGCGGCATCTTGTTGCAGGCAGCCGCCCTGCTGGAGATTCCACAACTCTATACCGAGCAATACCCCAAAGGCCTGGGGCCTACCGTGGCCGAGCTTGCCCCCTGGCTGCAAGCTGCCCCGCGCATAGAAAAAACCGCTTTTTCCTGTGCCGAGGTGCCCGCCTTTCGCAGCCAACTCACCAGTGACAGGCCACAATTGATACTGGCAGGCATGGAGGCGCATATCTGCGTGCTGCAAACCGCGATAGGCCTGCAACAGCTAGGTCATCAAGTCATCGTTGCTGAGGATGCCATGCTCTCGCGCAAGCCCGAGCACAAGCGCAATGCCCTGGCACGCTTGCAACATGCGGGCATCATGGTGAGCAATACTGAATCTATTGTCTTTGAATGGCTGGGCCGCGCCGAGGGTGATGCTTTCAAGGCCATTTCGCGGCTGATACGCTAGGTTTGAGTTAGCCCAAAACACTCTAGCTTATCGGCTGACATACTCTCCCTCAGTCAGCAAATCCACCAGTGGCTGGTTGATGAAGTAAAGATGTTTGCCCTGGCTTTGCTCTTGCACCAAGCCCACCTCCACCAGTTGCCGCAAATAGCGCACGGCGGTCTGCCGGGTGATATTAAGGTCACGTTGCACGTACTCAATTCTGGTATAGGGGTGGCGGAACAGGTTATTGAGCAGGTTATTGAGCAAATCTTGGGAATACAGTTTGGGCAAGTCAGCGCGCATTCTGCGTTTGGTTTCTGCCATCAATTCACGCATGCTGCTGACTAGCTGCACTGTCTGTTGCGCGGTATTGGCGGCGGGTGATATTGCTTCGGCGATATGCAAATCCGCCTGCGGCGGGGGCAGGTCAGGAATAGCGTAAGCAGCAACGAGAGCCACAGATGCTCCTGTTAATTAAATGGCATTTTTCGAACATGACGACATTCTCATGTTAACTTTTTCACATTTTTCGAACTTGAGGTTAGCGCTCGAGGGATGGGGAAGTTCAGGTTTTTTGGCTGAGGTACTGACTCACCAAATCTGCAATTCGCTGCGTAGCTCCGCCCGCGCTAGTGCTGAACTCCAGCGCTTTCCAGCCCATGGACTGGCGCAGTTCCGGGTCGCCAAACAGGCGTTGCAGCGCACGGCCAAGATCGGCGGGGTCGCGCACACGCCAGGCGGCTTTGGCTTCTAGCGCCAGTTCAGTGGCGGCGGCAAAGTTGAAGGTGTGCGGGCCTATTAGCACGGGCTTGCCCATGGCACTGGCTTCTATGAGGTTTTGCCCGCCTAGTGGTTGCAAGCTGCCGCCGATAAATGCGGCATCGCAGGCAGCGTAATAGGCAAACATCTCGCCCATGCTATCGCCCAGCACCACCTCTACGCTGGCGGGTACGGCTTCAGTTAATTTGGAACGCCGCAGAAAATGCGTACCGCGCCGATTGAGCAGATTGCCAACTTCTTCAAAACGTTGCGGGTGCCTGGGGACAATCACGGTGAGTAACTGCGGAATTGCTGCCGCCTGCACCGCGTCCAGTATCATGGCTTCTTCACCATCGCGCGTGCTGGCCGCCAGAAATACGGGCCGTCTGCGGCCAAAATAAGCCCGCAGGGTTTCGCCCAGCTCTGCCGCCGCTGCTGGCGGGGTAACATCAAACTTGAGGTTACCCATCACGCTGATATTAAGCGGCTGTGTAGCTGACAAGGCTTGCAGGCGCTCGGCATCCTGCGCTGTCTGCGCGGCTATTGCACTGAGTTGAGTTAATCCATTTTTTACCAGGCCACCCCCTAAAAACTTATCCAGCTTGGCATAACCCCTGGCTGATTTTTCCGACAGCCTGGCATTCACCAGCAAGATGGGGATGTTCCTCGCCTTGCAACCCGCAATCAGGTTAAACCAGAGTTCGGTTTCCATCAGCATGCCCAGCACCGGGCGGTAATGCTTGAGAAAGCGTGCTACCGCTCCCGGTGTGTCATAAGGCAGGTAGCAGCGCAGCACTTGGTCGCCAAACAGTTGTTCACCCGCCTCACGGCCTGTGGGCGTGGCATGGGTGATGAGGATTTGATATTGCGGATACCTTGCTTGCAGCTCCTTGATCAGCGGTGCTGCGCCACGGGTTTCACCAACCGAGACACAGTGCATCCAGATCACGGGCCGCGTGACATGCTGATTTGAATTTACCTGGCTGAAAAAGCCCATGCGTTCTGCCCAGTGGCTGAGATATTCACGCTGGCGCAGCCCGCGCCACAGCAGGCGCAAGGGGGCAAAAGGCAACAGCAGGTAGATAAGCAGGGAATAAAGTAGGCGTGGCATGCGGCGATTTTCTCATGACTGCAGGGCTATACGCCATCTAAACACCCTTAGTCGAATGGCCAGGCGATGATTGGGGGTAAGCTTTTTGACCAAGAATTTTATTTTTTCAAAGCAAAAATCCAAGCTCAGCCTTACGGATTCGCGCTACAGCAAGGCTTGCGAACTAGTCACCAAAATTCATGCGCCAAAAATGAGCGTATGCACTAAAAAATACGCTTGACCGCAACTACAAATTGACATAATTTTTCACAAAATCACAACATCTTGTGGTCTGGATTGAATCAAGCCAAAACCTGCGCATCACAACAAAAACGATGCAGCCCCCGCTAAAAACAGGAAGGAACGTCATGCTCAAGGCCGTGAAATCTGCTCAATCATTGCTTCAGGACCCGGAAGTGCAGGAGGTGACCATGCAATCGGTCTCCCTGGATATCTGGGACAAGAAATACCGCCTGAAAACCAAGCAGGGCAGTTTCATCGATCAGGACATAGACGATACCTACAAGCGCGTGGCACGCGCACTGGCCGATGTAGAAGCCGAGCCAGCACAACGCGATATCTGGTTTGAAAAATTCCTCTGGGCCTTGCGCCGTGGTGCCATCCCCGCAGGCCGTATTACCTCCAATGCCGGGGCGCTGGAACATAAACCCGCCACCAGCACCATTAACTGCACAGTCTCTGGCATCGTTGAAGACAGCATGGATGGCATTTTGCAGAAGGTGCATGAGGCTGGCCTCACGCTGAAGGCAGGCTGTGGCATAGGTTACGAGTTTTCCACCCTACGCCCCAAGGGTGCTTTTGTTGCCGGAGCAGGCGCTTACACCAGCGGCCCGTTGTCGTTTATGGATATCTACGACAAGATGTGTTTCACGGTATCTTCCGCCGGGGGTCGCCGTGGTGCGCAAATGGCTACGTTTGATATTTCCCATCCCGATATCACCGACTTCATCAAGGCCAAGCGCGAGGCTGGCCGTCTACGCCAGTTCAACCTCTCTTGCCTGATTACCAAGGAATTCATGGAGGCGGTCAAGGCTGATGCTGACTGGAAACTGGCTTTCCCGGTGACCGCCAAAGAGGCCGAGCTGGATCAGCTGGACCTGGGCAATGACAGCCAAGTGGTCTGGCGCGAGTGGCCAGTGGCGGGCAAATACTTGACGCGTGAATCTGATGGCAAAGTGGCTTGCCGCGTTTACCGCACCATACGCGCCCAGCGCCTGTGGGATGTGATCATGTCTTCAACCTACGATTTCGCTGAGCCCGGTTTTATTCTCATAGACCGCGTCAATGAGATGAACAACAACTGGTATTGCGAAAACATACGCGCTACCAACCCCTGTGGCGAGCAACCCTTGCCGCCTTATGGTGCCTGTCTGCTGGGTTCGGTTAACCTCACCAAGTTTGTACGCCAGCCCTTCACCGATGCTGCGTATTTTGACTGGGATGAATACCGCGAAGTGGTAGCCATCTTCACGCGCATGCTGGATAACGTGGTGGAGATCAACGGCCTGCCGCTGCAAGAGCAACGTGATGAAATTGCGCGCAAGCGCCGTCATGGCATGGGCTATCTGGGTTTGGGCTCTACCCTCACCATGCTGAAAATGCATTATGGCGCGGCAGACTCGCTAACCTTTACCGAAGAAGTCACACGCATCATGGCGGAAGTGGGTTGGGAAGTGGGCGTAAGCCTGGCCGAAGAAAAAGGCCCTGCCCCGATTATGGAAGAAGAATTTGAAGTCACGGCCGACATGCTGGCCAAGCGCCCGGAAATGCGTAATGACGGCATCAAGCTGGGTGACAAAATCAAGGGCAAGGTATTGATGGGGCTTTACAGCCGCTATATGCAGCAATTCCCCGAAGCCCTGCGCCAGCAAATCGCCCGCAGCGGTGCGCGCTTCAGCCATCACAGCTCCATTGCGCCCACAGGCACTATTTCCCTCAGCCTGGCCAATAACGCCAGCAACGGCATAGAGCCATCATTTGCCCACCACTACAGCCGCAACGTCATCCGCGAGGGCAAAAAATCCAAGGAAAAAGTCGATGTGTTTTCCTATGAACTGCTGGCCTACCGCGAGCTGGTCAACCCCAGAGCCATGCCCTTCTCTGAGCATGCCGAGGAACAACTGCCAGATTACTTCCTTGATTCATCCAGCATACAAGCTAAGGCCCATGTGGACATACAGGCCGCAGCGCAAAAATGGATAGATAGCTCCATCTCCAAAACCATCAACGTGCCCACCGATTACGATTACGAAGATTTCAAGAACATCTACCTCTACGCCTATGAGCGCGGCCTCAAGGGCTGCACCACCTTCCGCTTTAACCCGGAAGCCTTCCAGGGCGTGCTGGTAACCGAGAAAGACCTGGAAAACACCACCTATAAATTTACGCTGGAAGACGGCAGCGTGATTGAGGCCAAGGGCAATGAGGAAATTGAGTACGACGGTGAAATTCACACCGCGGCCAACCTCTACGACGCCATGAAAGAAGGCTATTACGGCAAGTTCTAAACTCAGCAGGCGGCAAGGCGGCTGAAGCCCGCCTTCCCTCAACGCCGCACCCGCATTTAAACCCTGGGTGCATCAGGAGAACAACATGGCGATCAAGATAGAAAAAAAGATTACTGGCTACAACGTCATCACCGAAGAAGACCGCCTCAAGGCAGAACAAGTGGCCGCCGAGCAACAGGCCCACGCGCAGAAAATTGCCGAGATAGTGCAACTGGGCGAGCCGCTGAGCCGCCCGGAAATGCTGGTAGGCAACACCTACAAAATCAAAACCCCAGTCACCGAGCACGCACTCTACATCACCATCAATGATGTGATCATGAACGAAGGCACACCGCAGGAGCATAGACGCCCGTTTGAGATCTTCATCAACTCCAAAAACATGGAACACTTCCAGTGGATAGTGGCGCTAACCCGCGTGATGTCCGCCACCTTCCGCAAGGGCGGCGACATTACCTTTTTGGTGGAAGAACTCAAAAGCGTGTTTGAACCCAGCGGCGGCTACTTCAAAAAAGGCGGCAAATACATCCCCAGCCTGGTGGCTGAAATTGGTGAAGTGCTGGAGCAACACCTGTATCAAATCGGCATGCTGAAAAAAACCGAACCCGATGTGCACCAGCAGAAGCTGATCAACGAAAAACGCACTGAATATCTGCAAAAGCAGGCTCAGGCAGGTGCTGCGGGTAATACGGAAAACAGTGAAGGTTTTCCACCAGGGGCTCAGTTATGCAATAAGTGCAGCACCAAGGCAGCGATTGTGATGGATGGGTGTTTGACTTGTTTGAATTGTGGGGATAGTAAGTGCGGGTAGGTGGGCTTTGATAAAAGCTCACTCTTTGTGTTTGTGGTTTGCACCATAAGCTGCAACTTTGACACCATAAGCTGCAAGTTTTTACATCATATGATGCAATTGAAATTACAAAGCCCACTTGTTGTGGGCTTTGTAATTTCTAAAAATACTTAGACAGATCACTCTGACGATTTTTTCCAGTTTGGAAATCTCATTTTCAACCGCTCTACAGTGTGTCGCCATTTAGGAGTAGTAGGCCTACAAACCGTATTTTGGTTTCCAAATAAACCAACTTCATTTAGAGCTTCATTGCTACCTATGGTCTGTAACCATTCAATCCTAACAAAATATTCAGCTTGATCAGGATCAGCTGCTTCCATTCGATATCGTTCGCCGTCCCTGATGACATCCATTGCCAGCTTATCTCCTTCATCGGTAGGTACCGTGAATGTACTAACGGACTCCATTGATTGAAGAACTCGACCAACGCCTACATATCCTATACCAGGAATTTTTACCCAAACCAGATCTCCCGGTTGAAGTAGTTTCAGAGTTTGACTGTACCATGAGCCCCCTCCACCACTTATATATCCATAATGTCGGGCATCTTCCCAGCTGCGATATCCTGACGGCCCAAAGGAAGCATAAAATTCCCCATTCCAGGGCTCCTTCTCTTCTCCCACATTACTTTGTGCTGCATTTGATTGTGTCTCAGTTGGATCAATCAACCAAGCACGGCTTAATAATTGTTCGTCTCTATTCTGAAAAACATTAAAGAACAAAACATTAATTGCAATATCGCGGGCGTTAAGATATGTCACGATTCGCTCTGTAGAGGGATCAAGCTCCGCCGCAACGATAATTATTTGGTGTGTCAGGTTCAGCGTTTCCTCATCAAGTGGAATACCGAATCGCTTTTCAAAATCTATGTCCAAGCTGCTTGCATTAGAAAAGCGGGCATATATCTGCTGTAACCGATCATTTGTTAACCCTGCCACCCATGAAGCATAATCCAGAGCTTGAGCTACTACTTCGCGAGGAGTTCTGTCACGCTTGATCTCAATCAACACTAAAGAACCATCTGGTGCGATTGCTAAAAGATCAATTACACCTCCGTCTGTCGTTCGCTCTTGTCGTCCAATCAGCATCCATTCACTCGAAAGAATACGCGGATCACGAACTATCATTTCCTCAAGCACTTGCTCCTTTGAGAGGCGGATCGTATTCAATAACTCTGGTATTTCGCCAATCCGCCAGATGGCGTGTTGAATGGGCATTTTATGTAGCCTTATGTAATCAATTCGACCAGGTGGCTGTCATGTCTCAAAAGACACTTAGTACATATGTCTCCTGTTGATACCTTGACGGACTCTTTTGTAAACTGGCGCATTGGGACGCACTAGATCAGTTAAAGAATTACAACTTAACCTCAAAATTTACAAAATCACGTAGCCGCTTAGATTCCACCACCTCATCGTGAGGTATCACAAGATAGTGCCAAGGTTTAGATTCAATTGTCGAAGCAAAGGCATTGGCATGTTGGCACCACTTTGCAGCAGCAGTAGCCTTGGCCTGTACTTCTTGAGTGCCAATATCTGTCCGAGCCTTTGTCTCAACCAACAATATCATTGAGTCGGTCTCGGCGATGAAGTCTGGAACGTACTCAGGCTGCTCGCTGCCCAGTTTGTAGAAAATCTGGAACTGACCCTTGGCAGGCTTGAACCACTTCACAGCATCGCGTTCAAGGATGACCGCAAAGCGTCTCTCGGTGTCCGAGTCAAACTTTTGCAGAGGGTACAAGCATCGTGAGAACCCGCCAAACAACATCTGCTTGATCTTGCCCAGTTCGGTCACCGTTTCACGATAGTTGTGTGCCGTCTGTCCTACGACCGCTGTGTAGTTACACGGTTTGAGTTCTGTGAAACCTCGGCTGACCTGCACCTCGTAGTCAGTGGCCTCTTCCCAGAAGTGGGCCATCATCTCGGCCCTGATCAGGCGAGCCAGCTCTCCACCATAGGTGTCGAACACTTCATGCAGCTCGTTTTCCGAGTAGTTCTGTGCCTTGTAGTGGGCTACCGCCTGACCAGCCAGGTCATAGAGTAATTCGGCCTGTGTGAAGTAATCGATGTCGTCATAGTCGATCAGCTTTTTGACGATATAGTCCTCGAAGCGCTGTTCCCTGGTGCCCGCCTCTCGGCTCATGGTGAATTGATGGTTCGTGCGCAGCTCTTGGCCGACAATCTCCCGTTGGCCCGGCTGGAAGTTAGGCAATGAGCCCAGCTTGAACGGGTGAAAGCCGGTGGTGACCTCCCCAGTGGGCACCACTGCTATTCGCGGAATGTCGATGGTTTGCTGTACCACGATTTCCGTGGTCTTAGACACGACGGCCGACAAATCAAGAGCCGGTGCGGCGGCATCCACTTCAGCCAGCAACTCTCCCTGGGCAGGCTTCAGTCGCTCTGTCACTTCAGCCAGAATGGCCGATTGCACCTCCGGCGTGAGCAGCGCACTGCTCGTCGGCACGAGGTCACACTTCACCTCGTACTTCCCGATCACATCCATCACCACTCGAGCGGCTTGGCGCTCGCGCTCCGTGGTGAACACGGGCGCAGGCGCGGTGGCCGGTGCCGCCCCAGCGATGACGTGATTGGTGGCAACGTAGGTGAGCTCCGCAAGACCAAGCCGCGCCATTGCGCCTGAGCTGACCTGCACGCTCACCTTCTTGTCGTCCGCGCTTGGAGCGTCCAGGATCACCTGCTTCAAGCGGATCGGCGAGTCGCCTCGGTTTGCCTCATCGATGATCTCCTGGAACTTGTCGTGGGCCACGATGTTCAAGCGATCCACCGTAGCAACACCCGTCCGCTTGCCGTAGGGCAGGCGCAAGCCGCGACCAATGGATTGCTCGATCAGCGTGCGCGCGTTAGCCGCACGAAGGGGTACAATGGTGTAGAGGTTCGTCACATCCCAGCCCTCTTTGAGCATGTTAACGTGGATGACGATCTCGGTGGGTTCGTCTACGCTCTCCACCGCCAGGAGCTTGGCAATCATCTCCTCCTCTTCAGCTCCCGTGCGGCTGGAGTCCACCTGGATCACCTTGCCCGCATAACGCCCTTCGTAGAAGGCCGACGACTCAATCAAAGTCTTCAGCTGCGACGCATGCGTGGTGTCTCGCGCGATGACGAGCATGAACGGCTTGACAACCTTCACGCCATTTTCTCGGGCATAGGTCAGCAACTCGACCTTGGTGGTCTCGTGCAGGCGAACACCGTCCTCCAGTTTGATCTTCTCGATCTCCTCGGCCGAGTGCGCCTTGGGGTCGAAGTTGCGTTGGGTCACCGCCGCTGGCTCTTTGACAAAGCCGTCTTCCATCGCCCGCGCTAGTGGGTAGTCCATCACCACGTTTTTGAAAGGAACAGGACCACGCGCGGATTCCACAAACGGAGTGGCCGTCACCTCAAGACCAAACAACGGCTTCAGTTCGTTGATGGACCTAACGCCGGCACTGGCTCGATAGCGGTGCGACTCATCCATCAGCAGCACCAAGTCGTTCAGGCTGGCCAGGTGGTTGAAGTAGCTGTCTCCCAGCACCTCTCGCATGCGCTTGATGCGGGGTTCCTTGCCGCCACGCACTTCCGAGTTGATCTTGGAAATATTGAAGATGTTGATACGCACGTCGTGCGCAAATCCCATCGTCTGGTCTTGGACGACGGCCCCCGTCTGGTCGTAGTTGTCGCCTGTGATGATCAACGGCGACTGCTGGGCGAACTCGGCGATCCCCTTGAACACATACTTGGGCGTGTTGCGCGTGAAGTCTGCAATCAGCTTGTTGTAGATCGTCAGGTTCGGTGCCAGCACAAAGAAGTTGTTGATGCCATGCGCCATGTGCAGGTAGGCGATGAAAGCGCCCATCAACCGCGTCTTGCCCACGCCGGTGGCCAGTGAGAAGCACAGTGAGGGGAACTCGCGTTCAAAGTCCTCCAGCGTTGGGAATTCTGCCTTCAACTTGGCAAGGATGGCCGCCACATCTTGGTCGTGGCCGAGTAGCTCCGGCGCGGCTTCGATGGCGCGTACGAGCCTCGCAAGAGACTCGGACTGCGGTGGGCGCAAGGATAGTCGGCCAGTGACGGTATTCTGGACGCGTGCATTCATTCTTCGTTCTCCCCGAACAGACCGCCTTGCTCCACGTTCGTAGCGGCGGATTTCTTGGTTTTGCGTTTGACAGCGCCGGTTGCAGGCTCAGGCTCTGAGGCCGACTCTGTCTTCTCCGCAATCGGCAGGTTCGCAACGTTGAGGCTGTAGTCGTCATGGCCCCACTCACAGCGAGACAGCACCATCTTCGGAATCTTCTTCAGCGTCAGGTTCGCCCAGCGCTCGGATGCCTTGGTTGTGGTGACGCCATGGAAGGCTGCGCAGCAAACGAGCAGGCTCTGATCGCTGCCAACTTCATCAGACAGCGCTTGCAGTTTCTCAGCCGACAGGTTTTGGGTCGTGACATAGATGAAGTCCCGCTCGCTGGAATGCCCGTGCTGCCACCACCGCAACTCCGAAGGGGCATAGGTGAAGCCTTCCAGCTTGGCGAGCGCTTCCGCCAACTGCGAGGCGTTGTACTCGGGGTTGACGACCGGATTACCCCAACGGTCGCTGACGATCAAGCTAGGTGCCAGTTTGTAGTAACGGAACCCGCCGCCGCCTTGCCACTTGACGCTTTCAGTAATACCACCCTTGTCTTCGCCGTCGATGACCTTTCTGAGACGCGGAATGACGTGGGTATGGCAATGCTCGCCCAGCTCGACCATGAGCCACCGGCGACCCATTTTGTGAGCGACAGCGCCGGTTGTGCCAGAACCGGCAAAAGAGTCGAGAACCAAGTCGCCTGGCGCAGTTGCGATGGAAAGAATTCGCTGAATCAGTTTCTCTGGCTTTGGCGTGATAAAGACCTCATCACCCTCGCCAATGAGAGCCTTGATTTCTCCTTTTGCTTCAGCGTTTTGTCCAGCCTCCTCGTGACTCCAGATGGTTCCGGGAACCACGCCTCCCTTCACTTCTGTCAAAAACGTCTTTTTACGGGGCGCATTACCCCCGTTTTTCCCCCACCATATTCTGTTGCCCGCATCTAGCGCATGAAAGTTTTCCTCTGATACGGTCCAATATCGCCCCGGAGGAGGGGAGAACTGCTTCCCACTAGGGCTTGTTACGGTATAAGAACCCTTGCTGTAAAAGTTGCGTGCATGCACTGCACTATCCAACCATGGCCCTCTAGGGTCTGAGTCTCGATTGGTAAAGCTTTGATTTTGTTTTTCGCCGCGTGGGAGCGGTTGAAAGAAGACTCTTTCGATGTTTTTGGCGTAAACCAAGACGAAGTCATGCATCTCAGAGAAATGCTTTGCGGTATTTTTTAACGTGTAGACCTTTTCCCAGCAAACCGTATTAAGAAAATTTTTACGCCCAAAAACCTCATCACAAAGTACCTTTAAGTAGTGAGCCTCGTTATCATCAATCGTTATCCACAGTGAACCGTCCTCCGATAACAGGTTCCGGATAATCTCAAGGCGGTCGCGCATCAGCCCAAGCCAGATTGAGTGCTCAAGGCCGTCGTCGTAATGAGTAAAGGCGCTACCCGTGTTGTATGGTGGATCAATGAACACGCACTTCACATTACCGGAGAATTCCTGTTCCAGCGCCTTAAGCGCAAGAAGGTTATCCCCGAAAATCAGCTGGTTATTGAAAATATCGTTCTCGGTCACGCGATGCTTGGCGTGGTACGACTTCTCCGGGTCTTCGAGCAGGATGCGCGGCTCTAGCTTGGGCCGCTTTTCCTTCCCTATCCAAGTGAGTTCAAGTTTTTGTTTGCTCATATAGGGACTCTCATAGTTGTGGTGCGCGGTCCGACAGGTAGTCGAGCAGGCGCTTGCGCGGGTAGGCATCCGCTGCAGTCTGAATATTGCGCAATGGGGTAACCGCCGGATCGGCTGCCAGAGCGAAGTGTATTTCCATCAGATCGGCTAGGAACGAAGCGACATGGCTCTGGTTGCGGAAGTAGGCCAGCGGACCCTCAAATGTCAGGCGCTGCTGCCCTAGGCTGAAGGTTTGCTGCCGGAGTTGGTCTAGCGTGTCGGGCTGGCTGAGTAGTACAGCAATGGAGGCCGTGTCGACAACAGCTGCTGCGCCGATGCGGTAGCGCAGGCGTTTCATCATTACAGCCGTGACGACGTGAATGCCGTGGCGATAGATCAGGCGCTCCTGACTGCGTGCTGGAGCTCGCGTCTCATAGTCCACGACAAGCGCGCGGATAGCACGGTGGCACAACACTGTATTGACCAACGTCGCACCAGGCAACGTGGTTGAGAACAGCGTCTGGTATTCAGTGGAATCCGGGTTGGCAAGTCGCGCCGGGTCGCTCTTAAGCCAGACGGCATATCGCGGGTCGTGCTGCTGTGAGGCCAGTGCGCGAAGCGCTTCGTCGAGCGTGATCGCTGTTGGGCCAGTAGCCAAGGCTTCTGGGCGATAGTGGTAATCGAAACCAAGATGAGCGATTTCTTGCCGCAGCCGCTCCTGGTTTTCGTCGAGGGAAGCAAAATTGGCGGTCTGGACGGGGTTCTGATGATTGCGGGCTTTGGTCACCCGCTTCCCGAAGAGCCCGTCTGCCGGGGCCTTGATCAGGGTAAGCATCACCTTTGCGTCATCAATGTTCCTACCCGGGTGTTGGCGAACGAACTCGGCGGCCGACGCCACGGTCTGCGCGCCATTGATGATGGACAGGCCGCGAACCTTGAATTTCTTGACCCCGTTCTTGGTGGCTTTCGACTGGATCAGGTCACAGACTGCCGTAACACCATTATTGAGATAGAAAAAGTCGCCTGGCGCATGTTGCAAGGTGGCCTTGATTGCCTTATTGACATCGGACTTGCTGCTGCCAAGGAAGTACCGGATATTCCGTTCATACAAGGCCTTGCCATGCGTTTGGTGAAGCGCCACCAAGTCACTCAGTCGTACAACCCCGTAGTAAGTGCTTCGCGGGTTTTCGACCTTCTCGTACTTTTGCAAGGCAATGTCGGTGTGGACTGGTTGATATGCCTGCTCCGCCAGAAGATCGCGTGTAATCTCGGCCGCCGTGTAATACTCCACCTGCTTGAGCAACCGCTCGTCGTCGAGATCCTCGTCGTTAAGTAGCGCCTGCAATACATGGCTGGCCGCCTGCGAGACACCATCGCCTGTGTAGGGAACCACTAGTTTGATGTGGCTGCAAGAGTCGAGTGCGCTCTCGATGTCTGCCTGGCGGTTTTGGACATTAGCATTGAAGGCGCTGAATTCCTGCTTGAGCAGCAAGCGAATGCCTTCACAGAACGGAAGCGCATCCTCCTGTTTGAACTGCTCCGACTCCTTCAACTTTGTCTGCAACAAATATAGCGTTTCAGATGGCGCATCATAATGGATCGCGTCGATACCCTGGTCCTGAAAGTCGTCTACAACTGATGCGGCGGCAGCTTGGGGAGTAATGTCGAGAAGCTTGTGCAGTGCAAATGCACTGAAAGCCCGCGAGAGTTGCTTGGCTGTCTTATCGGCTGCACTGACTTGGCCAAGCAGCGGTGGAAGAGATGGGACGAAGCGTGCTGCCAGCACCTTCTTCAGAATAGTCATGTATTGAGGTTCAAGCGCAGCCATTACACTAGCTCCCATTCGATGGTGAACAGCGTATGTTCGACGATCTGCTGCTGTACTTTCAACTGTGTGATAAGACTTTCGGCATCGATCGCCTTTGCGCGGGAAAGCTCCAGCCGGTCGATCAGACCGTTGATATTAACTTGCATTATTAAGGCCCCCTGATTTTAATGCGCCAAGGCCGCCATCAAGCAGCCTTTTAAGGATATACAACCATCGTTGTTCTCAAAGACGCTGGGTGCTGGTTTCCTCGCATCGCGAGGTTGGGCAAAGCAGCAGTATTGCCCTTCGCTACCAGCACTCGGTTCGAAAATACAGGTGGGTTCCAAGAACCGCATGTCAATGGTACTTTCCAGAGCGATTGTTAAATGCCGGCTTGGTGCCTTCTAGTACGGTTACAACAGCGCTGTTTAGCTGTGGGCTTTCCAATGAGCCAGACACGTACTTAATGCTGCAGTTTGATGCTCGGTCAAAGGATGCATAAATAATCTGCTCGGCGTCACAGACCACCGCAAGATTCGGGTTATGAGTGACCATGATGATCTGACGCTTCTTTTTAGCATCAGTTAGAACCGGGACCAAGAGGCGGAACACGGTTTCGTTGTCCAGATTTTCTTCGGGCTGATCCAAGATGATGGGCGTCTTGCCGTTGTCCACCAGCAAATAGAAGATCAGCAAAAGCGCTCCGCGCTGACCAGGAGACAGCTGCTCAATCTGCGTGTCCTGGAAGAGCAGTGAATACCTTGGCTCGAGAAAATCGAGCCCGAAAATTAAGTCGTAGACCGAAACGGCAGATTGGTCCTTCTTCAGTAGGCTGTCTATACCAACCTCAGCGCCAGGTCCTTTGGCCGACTGTTCGAGAGTTTCATGTAATGCCCTCGCAAAGGCCAGGGCGCCCTCCTTAGTGTTCAAGTCTTGACTATCAAACAGGTTCTTGACAGTTAACAGCGCCTCGTCTTGGCCACGCAGCACACCTGACGTCTGCTTGATCAAGGCGAAGAGACGCTCCGCGATGGCCTCTGCCGAAGCGGCCAGCGTTGCCTGAAACTGAAGCCGATAGTCCTCGCGGATCAAGTCGTTCGCTTTAATCAAGTCTTGCACTGGTTTAAAGAGCTCTTCTCGCGCCTTCCGCTGCGCATCCAAGGAGTCGAATATCTCAGCTGTCAGTTGAAGTCGTGTCGTTTGTAGTTCCATGCGTTTGGCAGGCAACTCCTTGATCTGAGACAGTCTGGTTTCCAAGCCCACCTTGGTTTCTGGATCCGTTGGCGTGCCGGTCAAGGCTTCCAGCTTCTTTGCCCACTCAGCAAGCTGCTGCTGGTAGCCTTCGAACTGCTGCTGACGGGCGTTGAGTTTGGTCGCGTAAACCTTCTTCTCTTCCTCGAGGGTCACGAAGGTATCGGCCAAAGTGCCAGCCTCGGTCTGCAATGCTGACTGCTGCTCAGTGAGCGCAGAAGACCGTCCATCGAGCAAGTTGGTCTTGATCTCCAGCCTCGCGACGTCGGCCCAGTGCAGGCCCACAAGTTGGAGGTCTTCCGCAACCTGCTGTTGAGTTTGATCGAAGGACCGCTGTAGTAGCCGCAGCTGTTCCTTTGCATTGGCAAGCGCCTTCTGCTTCTTGGCGATCGACGTGAATTCCGCCTGGATCTGCTGAGTGCGCTTGGTGGAGGCTTCCATCTTCTGAGCCGTTACAGCAAGCGCTTCTGCAGCTTGCTTCTGCTCGGGCTCCATCGTCTCAGGCGGCGGTGCGACCTCCGCCGGCTTGACCTTATGATGCTCTTCGATCTCGCGCGTCTTGACCAACAACTGGTCCGTCAGCTTCTCCACCTCAATCGGCTGCAGTTGATCTTCAATCCGAGCGATAGTAGCGTTGATAGTCTTAAGCTCCTTACGGTACTCCCCTAGCCGGTTTCTCAGCGCCTGTTCCTGCTGTTCCGTGAGCTGATCGAAATCTAGGGCACCAAGACGCATCTCCTCGCTGGTATGCGAGAAAATGACGGCGCGGAGCTCCTGTTCAAAGGCGTTAGATTTGCCTGAGACGTGATCGTTGCAAAGCTCCTCGAAGTAGTTTTGAGGGATGTATCGGACCAGTTCTTGTTTGTCTTCTGTCGGAAGCTCGTCCAGCGGACGAGTCTCGGTACTCTCATCGCGCCAGGTCAGGGTGCCGGTGAAATGACGTGCGGGATCTCCGGTCTTTCCTAGGAAGCGATCACGCTTGAGGAAACTGAAGTGCCTTGCTTGTCGTGAGTGTCCGAGCGTTGCAATGACATCGGCCAAAGCGCTCTTTCCGCTGCCTTTGTTGCCAATGATGGCCACCAGGTCCGGATTGAGCGGTAGATCGCAACCGTGCAGCCAGTTGCCGATGCCCGCCTTGGTACCTGTCTTGGCAACCTCGATCGACTCGATGAAGTGAGTCTTGCTTGTATCCACAGCTTGGAGCTTGGGCGGCTTTACGCCAATGAACGACCGCTTCGCTGGCTCCAGGATGGCCTGTTTGAGACCCTGATAGGTTGGATCGGCCTTGATCCAAGTCTTCTTTTCTGATGGGAAGTCCCCGTAGCCACGCTTGTTGTTGTCGCCGGCAACGCCGACGAAGCAATGCGCGTCGCTGCCAGACACGACAAGCCGCGGGACCTCTTTCAACGCACTGAAGAAGTTGTCAAAAAACTTCGCGTTGCCTGTGGTCCTCACACCAGCGCAAGCTGCATGCAAATCGACGCTGCGCGATTCGAAGATGGGCGAGCTCTGAAAGAGGCCCATGACGTAAGCATAGTGCTCATGCCACTTCACTTCTGCCAGCCCATCATGGGTGTCAAAGGGCATGAATCCGATGGCCTGTCCCTTCTTGACCTTGGCAATCGCTGACCTATATGACTCCGGATTTAGTTCCGCAACAACGGCGCCAGCGAGCAAGGCCTTCTCGTCGGATCCGACCACGTCTGTCTTGTCGAATCCGTGAGTCTTCAGTTTGTCAGCGCCCGTTTCGCGAGCGAGCTGAATCAAGGCCGAGTCTGACAAGGGGCGGTTTACCAGCTCGATCGTGAGGGCCTGCTTGAAGTCAAGCAGCGCCTGATCCTCAATCTCATCAGAGAACAAAACGTGAGCGTTGAGTCGCCCCTTCATCGGAGCTGCCAGTCGGAGTTCGATACCTGGGAAGACTGTCTTGTGCAATGTTGGGGCTCCGGCCTCTTTGAGCCTTGCCTTAAGTGCAAGCCAGCCATCGAAGGTCCAGTAATCCATGATGGCAAAGACTGCAGGCTCCGCTTTGTTCAGCGCATCGATCATTTGATCGATGAGTTCACGCCGCTCTTCGGCATCTGCGCAGTCCCTGAACTTTTTCCCCAGCCAGTGGAATGACGCCGGCGTGTGAATGTGCAGATCCCACTGGCGCCAAACTGAACCCCTGGCGAGCTCCCTTTTTGACATTAGATTAACTCCCATTGAATACAGAACAGCGGCTGCTCGTTGACTTGTTGTTTGAGCTGCCCCTCTAGCTGACTGATGATGTCGTTGCGCTGGGCCTCGATTTCATCTTGCTTGTTGAACAGTTCGCGCCGCAGCTTAGTACGCGTGCTCTCAAGCTCACGCTGTTTTTTTTGCCACGATAACTTCTCGTCGAGCGTAGGCGCACTAGCTGCAGTGCGCCGGACTTCTTTGATTTGCCGGTCGATCTCCTTGATCTCCTGCTCGATGCCCAGCTTGAGGTCATCGGCCCATGCGTCCAGCTTCTGGACTTCTTGCTCAAAGTAGCCCAAGTTCCGCTGATTGATCTCATGCAAGATGTCCATCTGGCGGCCAAGAAAGTCCTCGGCGAGTGCGGATGACGGCTCATTGCGATCGCACGGCCCTTCAAGTTTCACGGGTAACCGCAAGAGTTTCGAGGGGTCATCTTCTGCCAGTGGCGAACCGTCAAGGGTGACGGCTGCCACGACAAGCCGCTCTTCCAAATTGCCAAGCGCTTCAACCGAGAGCAGGCGCACTGCCAGCCAACCAGACTTGCCGCGATAGTTCTTTAAGGTGCTGATTTGAGTGCCGTAGGCACCGTAGTCAAACAGCAGCTTGGCCATAGGCAGTTTTCGGGACTTAGCCTGACCCGTCACCCACTCCGCGAGGGGATGCCCAATCCGATACAGATGCGATTCACCTGATCGCCGGGGCAACTCGTAACGCCCCAGCTCGACGCCAGAAAGTACGGGACTTGGGAGTCGTTGGAGGACGAAGCCGTCCTCATCGAATGAGGCGTGTCCCGAAAGCTCTGCCCGGGTCAAGTCCAGCAGCATGCGCTCGTACTTGCTTCTTGTCGAGCTACTTGCTTCCGCCCGTACCCGCAGCTTGTCCTGAACCTCTTCATCAAAGTTCTCAAGCAGTATCTGCCGCGTTTTGACTATTGCTTCGTTAATCTCGCCGGACAGATCTCGCTGCAATTGCTCGAAGCTAATCGTGATCTCTTCATGATTACGGCAATTTTGGTAGATATCTGCAATGCGGCGTTCGAAATCGACGCCCGACCCTATTGCGCCCAGAACTTCGTCGCTGGCACCAAACACGCCTTCGAAGAGTTGGAACTTTTGGTCCAGCAGCTCGTAGACACGAGCGTCGGCTTCGTTGCTGCGGTCGACGAAGTTGACCACCACTACATCAAACTTTTGCCCATAACGATGGCAGCGGCCGATGCGCTGCTCGATCCTTTGTGGGTTCCAAGGCAGGTCGAAGTTGATCACCAGCGAGCAGAACTGTAGATTGATGCCTTCAGCACCAGCCTCGGTGGCAATCATTACTGTGCCACGCTCTTTGAAGTGCTCAACAAGAGCTGCACGAGTGTCGGCCGTGCGTGAGCCCGTGATCTTGTCGGTGCCCTGGTGGCGCTTGATCCATTCCGCGTAGACAGCCTGGGCACGAGCATCGCTGTTCGTGCCGTTAAAAAGCACGATGCCTTCACCGTACGATGTCTTCTCTAGAAGCGAGAGCAGGTACTCCTGAGTGCGCTTGGACTCAGTGAAGATAATGGCCTTCTTGGCGGCGCCCAACCGCTTAAGCTCGGCGAATGCCTTGTCCAGGGCTGTAAGCAGTGCAGTGCCTTTGGCGTTCTCACGGATGTTGGTTGCTAGGGTCTTGAAATGGCGCAGCTCGGCAATCTCCTGTTCGACAGCGTCGCGCTGGGCCGCTGGCGATGCATTTGTATTCGCAGCGCTGCCGTCCCACTCCTCTGCAGTTTCGTCAAGTGACTCGTAGTCTTCGTCGAGCACCTCAGCCAGTTCGGGCACATTGGGCGATGCATCGAGCTCGCCTTCCAGGCGCTTGGCCATAGTCTCTAGGGCTCCTGCAATGGCGTGCGTGGACGACGCCAGCAGCTTCCACAGCACGAGCGAGATCAGCTGCCTCTGGCCCTCTGGAAGGGCTTTAAGGTTGGGCCGGCGAAGGTAGTCAGACACTAAGTTTGAGAGTTCGCGCTCTTCGGTAGAGGGGTTGAACTCCTCCACCATGGCACGCCGCGCCGTGTATGGCACGTACTGCTGAACTTGCCTGCGCAGCGTTCGTTTACACACGGTCGCAAGCCTGGACCGCAGCGCAGCGAAAGCCTGCTCACGGGGCTGCGCGGTGAACTGCGAGCGGAAGCTGTCAATATCGCCGAACAAGCGGTCGTCGATCATGCTGACAAGGCCGTACAGCTCCAGCAGCGAATTCTGCAGTGGCGTGGCGGTCAGCAGCACTTTCGAGTGGACATGAGCCAATGCCTCCCTCAGAGTCTTGGCGATGACGTTGTTAGTCTTGTAGACATTGCGCAGGCGGTGGGCTTCGTCCAGAACCACCAGATCCCACTCGACGGCCTTGATGTCATCGGCCTTGGCTTTGGCAAACTGGTACGAGCAGATCACAGGGCCTGTCACGCCTTGGAAGGGGTTGCGGCGGTCTTGTTTGCGAAGTGTGTTGTAGCTTTTGGCCTCAAGCAGAACACTCTGCAGGTTGAACTTGTCTTGCAACTCCTGGTGCCATTGCTTGCGCAGGTTGGCGGGCACGATGATCAGGATGCGACGGCGGCGCTCAGCCCAGCGCTGTGAGATCACCAGCCCCGCCTCGATGGTTTTGCCGAGTCCAACTTCATCAGCCAGGATGACGCCACGCGATAGTGGATTTGCACAGGCGAACAAGGCAGCCTCAACCTGATGGGGATTAAGGTCAACCTGAGCATCAACTAAGGTTGATGCAAGTGACTCAACTGTATCGCTAGCGGTACGTCGTGTTAAAAGCCATGAAAAATATTGACTTTGATGCGGCGTAAGCAACTGCGGCTGCATTAAACTCCCCGTTATTCCTGAAATTATTATTAGTATGATTCGGGCTTAATTATAAGCCCTTCTATTGCTTTCTCAGGAGTTGAAATTTCTAAGGTCTCATACTCATCAATATCATACTCATCCACAAAGTCAGGCCCCTTGTCTGAGACAACAAGGTACCGTTTCGCAACAGGCCTGTTTGGCCAATAATCCATCCTACCAAAAATAAATCGATTACAAACAACTGCTGTAAAGAAATGGACGCTTGGTAAAAGCCATTCTTTTTTTGTACCTAGCAACCAAGCACAATCCTCTAATTCAATGGCCAATATCTCGGCATATTTGTGCCGATATCCTAAGCAAGCTTCTCGGTATAGCGCAGCAAGTAACCCTAACCTATCCAGGGAAAGCTCAACCTCCTCCAGAGTTTTGCTCAGCCAGAATGAATATTCTCTGAGGTTGCCGTCTTTTTTCTCATAAAAGCGGGGCATGCCATTGATGGCCGCTTTTATGCGCCATTGCTTTGCTTCTGGCTCAGTAATTCTACGAATACCTAATTTTACAAGATATCTATCAATTTCAGCTTGGGCTTCCGCAAGGCTTGCAGGAGATTGCTTCAGGGTTTTCCAGAACAGCGCATTTACGATCTCCTGGGTTTCCTCTAAGCCTTCAAATTGACTTACCCTTTCGACTAAATTGCTTTCTTTGTTGTATTCACTGCCTTTTATGGGAAATTTAAGATTTTTACGAATTTTCTCAAAAAGCCGGAGCCGGTCAATTTCTCTAGAATCGTTATCTTCATCTCTCGCAAATAGCTGATCTAATTGGTAATCCGAGAATCCAGAGCCACTCTTTACGGCCATGTACCAACATTTCACTCGAAGCTGATCAGGAGAGGATGGCCAATCAAATTCCGACATAACCAATTGTTTATTAGTCATATATTTTGGTGCCGGAAATTTATTAATTTCAGGTCTTATGCAAACTTATTGCTGAGTATAACCTTGGTTAAGTGTAATTAACTGGGATTTACAGCGATGAATGATTTTCCCCAGCAAACCAACAATCAAGGCATCTACTCTCCATTGATAGGCGGCAAAGAACTTTGGAACCAACTAGGCTTTAACACATTTGCAGCCTTCTTCAAGGCGCATGAAAAGGGCTCCCTGGGGGTCAGGGTCTTTAGGATTGATGGAAGACGAGGATGGTTTGCTTTCCGTGCGGACATTGAGAAATGGCATATAGCTTTGAAAGCAACCACACATACACAGGAGGCGAGACAATGATTTAAAGCGCCCAACTGACTTGAAAAGTCAGGAGCAATTAGCAGCGTAAAAATGGGAACGGCCCGAGTTCTTGCGAAACCCGAGCCGTAGATATTTCATCTAGTGTGAGACCAGATGAATCCATTGTACCCAATGACACACTTGAGTCAAGTCCGTCAGGGGTAGTCACGTCCCATGCCTTGGTACCACGTACCGTGGCGCTCACTTTGCTCCTCCTATGTTTATCAATGCAATAGGAGAAGTCGATGTTTTCAGAACCTAGTATTGCCTCAATAAATCATCAATTTGATGAGAAAAATAGCGAGAGCTTCAGCTCCTTGCGTGATGGCATTCACATTGAATGGCCAGTGGATGGTGGGTTGAGCAGGAAGGTGGTCAGAAGATCCAACTATCGTATTACAGGCAAATATCCAAGTCTCAAGGCAGGACGCATGCTGCACTGGGAAAGTGAGGCTGAGCGAAAGGTCATGGTGATGTTGGACTTTTGCCCTGCTGTTTCATTGTTCCAGGAGCAGCCAGCTATCATTCATTACAAAACGAATGATGGCTGGCATAGGCATTACCCGGATCTACTAGTGCATGGGGATGGCCAAACCGAATTTTGGGAAGTGAAACCAGATTTAGCGCATGCTGATGACGAGACACTAGTTCGCTCCAGGCTCCTTGAAGCACGCTTGCCCACACATGGCTATCACTACAGGCTTGTCTTTGCCAATGAGCTAGCTCGCGCCCCTCGTTTGCCGAATGCCATCCGCCTTCTTGCTTATTGCAAGTATTCAATCGACCCATTAGCTCAAGAGCAATCACTGCTCCAGTTTGCGGATATCCCCACTCTAACCTGGGGTGAGTTAACAGCGTCTTCATGCACAGTACATCCTGAGCCCACACTTGCCAGAATGATTCTCGGGGGGCAGCTCCATTTCAATACGGACACGCTACTTACAGATCAAACGGAGATTTATTGGGTTAAAGACCAAACTATTTTCAAGGAGCAGACATGGGCATCGCTCATTTCCAAAAAAGATCACGGCTAAAAATGCATGGCTCCACCTACGAACTCAAACGCTTGCTAAAGGATGACTTATGGCAGATGGAAGATATTCTGACTGGAAGATACGTGGAAATAGCGCAGCCAAAACTACTCATGTTGCTTGAAAAACAGGAGCTGGTATTTGTAACTGCTAACGAGCATCCCAATCCGCTGCCGCAAAAAACCACTCATGTGTCAGATATTGATACCACCTCAGAGGCCTGGGAAATGGCTAAAGTTCGTCGTGCTATCGTCCAATCCATTGATGGCTTACCCATGACTCGAAAAATCTTGGAACAAGCCATTCTGAATACTTGGAATGCAATGTCGATGTCTGGCCCTGCTCCTTGCTGGTCAACAGTGATTCGTTGGCACAAGCGCTTCAACCAAAATGGGAAAGATATTCAAGGGCTATTGCCGCAGCACCAGTACAAAGGGAATAGGACTCATCGTTACTCGACAGATGTCATTCACATTTGCGAAGAGGTAATAGATAGGGTGTATTTAAAACGGGAGCGTACAACCGTCAGTGAGACCCACGAACACGCAGTCATTGCAATTGACCGAGCAAATGCACTACTACCCGAGTCGATGTACCTTAAAAGACCGACGCGACGGCTTATTCAAAGTCTTATTAACAACCTCGATGCCTTTACTGTTCATGCGGCCAGATATGGCCATACGGCAGCCACCACGAAATTTAGGGCAAAACTGCGAAATGAGTCAGCAGAACGTCCTTTAGATTGGGCAGAGATTGACCACACCAGGCTCGATCTATTTGTGATCGACCCAACCTCTGGAATGCCTCTAGGCCGACCATGGATGACAATATGCATAGACGTATACACACGATGCATTCTGGGGATTTACATTGGCTTTGAGCCTCCCAGCTATCTCACGGTGGCGAAATGTTTAAAACACGCATTTCTTCCTAAAGCATCTTTGAAAGAAAAATACCCTGATATTGAGGATGAGTGGTTTGCCCATGGCGTAATGAAGCGTATCCGTGTCGATAATGGCCTCGAGTTCCACTCAGAAGCCTTTGAACACGTTTGCTATCGCTTTGATATCGACATTGCCTACATGCCGAGAAGGCAGGGATGGCATAAGGGAAAAGTTGAACGAAGCATTGGTACTTTCAACCGCAACCTTTGCCACTCTATAAAAGGCACAACATTCAGCAATATTATTGATAAAGATGATTACGACCCGGCAAAGCATGCCGTGCTCGATCTTGAAACTTTAAACCTCATTGCACATAAGTGGGTTGTAGATTATTACCACCGAAAACCCCATGCTGGTCTTGATCGACAATCACCTAAAGCATTTTGGCAAAGTGCTATTCAATCCTCCGAGATTGCCTACCCAGTCAACCCTGAACTCATCGACATATTGATGGCGAAATCAACAAATCGCACTTTGACCCATAAGGGCATTGTTGTGCACAACATCCTTTATAACCATCCGGACTTGGTGGCTTTAAGAAAAAGGATGGGCAGCACACTGGATGTGGAAGTCAGACACGACGAACTCGACCTAGGCAGAGTGTGGGTTCGCATCTCAAACACAGATGATTTTATCGAAGTGCCTGCCATCAATCAGGCTTATGCCTCCGGCCTCTCATTGTGGCAACACGATCTATGTCGAAAGTTCGCTAAGGAAAACCACCTAGCTGAAGACATCTCAGCTTACGCCCGCGCCAAAGTCGAGATCCGCGAGATTGTCGCCGCAGCTCACAAAGGCCCGAAATCAAAGACGAATATCAAAGTTGCGAGATTTCAGGAAGCTCAGGCGAGGACTAAAGGTTCTATGCAGATGGCTGCTCAGCAGCCCAATGCGACCGAATATGAGCCTCTTCCTGATTTGCAAGTATCAGACCCTGCGACTCTAACCTTCGACGCGATTATTGAAAATCGCAACCCAGCCTGACCCCCACTAGGATTCAACATGCAAACATCATTCAATGACGTAGAGCGCATCTTTGTGCCTCACACTGCCCTTCAAACTATTATCAATCGAGTGGCGCTTATTTATAAGGCCAGCGCGGAATGTCGAGACCCTGTTGGCATGGCAGTTATCGGTGAATCCAGAACAGGTAAATCCAGACTGTTCGAACATATTGTCAGCAAATACCCTCCCAGCCGCGATGCAACAGGTATCAAAGCTCCTCTGGTATGCATCAAGGCGCCTTCTAAGCCTACAGTGAAAGCGCTCTGCGAGGCATTACTCAAAGGTTTAGGTGACCCACTATGGCATAACCGTGATTCAGAAACCTTGAAGACCGCGCGATTGTTACTTTTGCTGCAACATGCTCAGTGTCGATTGTTGGTGATTGATGAATTTCAGCATTTTTACGACAAAGTTACGACCAAAGTTCAGCATCATGTTTCTGACTGGCTCAAAGTGCTGATTGATGATGCAGCTATTAGTCTGATAGTCGTGGGCTTACCAAGCAGCATGCAGGTAATCGACCAGAATGAGCAGCTACGGGGAAGGTTTACATGCGTGATGCACATGCATCGCTTCCGCTGGGATGATGAACGCTCCCGCAATGAATTCATTGCCATACTGCAGGCCATGCGCAAAGGCTTACAACAATATGAAATGCCTGAGCTCCATGCCAGAGAGATTGCATTTCGGTTTTACTGCGCCTCTGGAGGGCTGATAGGCTATGTGTCAAAAATTCTGAAAGAGGCAACTTGGCAGGCAAATACCGAAAACAGCACAATAATCACCATGCAGGCTTTAGCAATTGCGTATGAGAATGCACTTTGGCGCGATCGAATAGCGACTCCGCTAAATCCCTTTGATCTCCGCTTTGATACCAAGCCAACGACACAGATGCTTTATCAAGCTTCACTGGTCGGAGAGCCAACCATTGAAGATTTTGCCGAGAAATCCAAATCTGTTCGAAACAAGCCCCGTGTACTCTCTGCCAGTGCTGTGCTGAGGAAATAATCATGACCATCAATACTCCTCAGCAAAGTATCCTGGTTGCAACCCCCACGCCTTATGCAGATGAAAGCACGATGGGATTTTTATTGCGGACAGCGGAGACTAATGGTTATAACGGCATCAGCAAGCTTTTATCTCTGGCTGGACTGAAAGAAAAAGAAAGACGCTCTTCACGTCCGCCGCTTCACAAACTTCACCATTTGTTTGGAGAAGATGCTGGCTCCAGTCGCCTTACAAGCTTGGACGCACGGATTTCAGAGAGTGGAAGATTCATAGCGATATCCAATCATCGTTTGCCTGCACTTTACTTCCGTTCAAAATATGCGGGTCTGTGTCCGATCTGCGTCCAAGAAAATGGCTACATTCGCAATTACTTCGAGCTTAGATATGCCCAGGTTTGTTCGAAACACCACATTAGAGTCATATCAAAATGCAACGCATGCAATAAATTGCTTGATTGGAACAGGCGAGGCCTCACGACGTGTAAATGCGGGGCTGACTTGTCCACTCAAGCGTCTGAAGCTATCAACGACCCAGCCGTAGCGGTACTCGCTGATATTATCGATAGTAAACTCTACGACAAGCCGATCAATATGACTCAAGCAATAGGAGAGGGATTTCCTATTGACTCCATACAGTCATTATCATTGGAGACGCTACTAGGCCTAATACTGAGATTCGGGTCTGCTGCAGCAGATGCCAAACATATTCTGCCAGACCCATTCGGTGAAATAGATTTGCTAGCGCTGAAAGTCTCTGCCGGTATATTTAAAAATTGGCCACATGGCTTTCACGATTTTTTGCTTGTAGTTGTTGGGCCGCAAGCCAATCTCATGAAAAAAGGCCTTCGAGGCCAATTCAATTCATTGTACGAATCACTATTCAAAAACAATCTCCCGATGGAGGAAGTGGCCTTCATCAAGACTGCGTTTGTCAGCTTTGGCCAACAAACTTGGCAGAAGGCTCGCATTGATAAGAGATTTGCACCATCCACGACCAATCTGGTTGGGATCACAGGCTTGTCCGAACAGTTGGGCTTGCATCCCTCCACCACTAGAAAACTTCATCAAGAAGGCTATTTCAGTGAATGCGTCACCGGTGATTCTCAGACGCCTTTATTCATAATCACTTCTGATTTACATGATCGCACCTCTGGAAAAACGATCAACAATAGAGAGTCGGCATTCCGACTAGGGATACCAATATCTGTTCTATCTCAATACCGATTGCTTGGTTACTACCAGCCTACTCGACTCGCCATACCAACGGATGGTTTTAATGAATTTGATATAGAAGACTTTGCAACACTCATGGGCCATGGCGCACCTATGATGAACGAGTTCGACGAGGAGCGGCATATCCTATTAAACCAAATAATGCGCTTCAAAATTCCGACGAATTGCAAGGCTGATCTTTTGCAGCTCATAGTCTCTGGGAATTTAAAGCCTATTGGTAGATGCGAGTCTGCGCCGAAGAATCTTATCTTTGACCGCATAGAGGCGGAAACAGCTACATCCAATGTATCCGTTGATGGGGATAGATTCATTTCTACTGCTGCAGCGAACAGGCAATACTATCTAAATCCTCCTATCGCAAAGCTTCTATGCACGTTAGGCAAAGTTGAATATTACAGATGTCGCAACAATCACTGGATTTTAAGAGAGTCCCTTGCTGACTTCATGAAAGGCATCGTGTCATGCGCTTGGATAGCTCAGACATGTAAGATTAAATATTCCGCTTTGGAGAATATGTGTGAGGAGATGGGCATTCCCCTTCTCCAACTATCACCAGAGTTACCAATTGAGCAAAGCTTTATCAGGACCTCTTTTTTAGCAGCCTTAGGCATTGCCCACTCCTTCCAAAGTTTGCAGGATGATGACTAGAGGATCTTTTGTGGATACAACAAAGTTTAGTATATGCGGCATTAAAGAGCTTAATCAGCATACTCACACAGGGGCTACACATGTTCTCTCTTTTGTAGACCCAGAGCTGCAAGTCGTTGAAGGCCTTGATCAGATTGATTGTATAGAGAAATTAGTATTTCGCTTTCATGACATTATTGAGCCTAAGCAAGGGTATGTACTTCCTACTAAAAGCGATATGGAAAAGATTATTGCGCTGGGAGAAAAGTACTTGCGCCTGAAAGCGCATGTACTGCTTCATTGTCATCAAGGAGTATCAAGATCAACAGCAGTCCTTACTGCCTTGATTGCTCTATCTCAGCCAGAATTGGCAGAAGATGAATTATTTGTAATACTGCGTTCATATCGCAAACAGGCTTGGCCAAATTCTTTGATGATTCAGTATTTCGATGATTTACTAGAAAAAAAGGGGAAGTTAGTTAAATCATTATCTAATCATTATGCATTTCAAATTGCGTCAAGACCCGCGTATCTTCGATTGATGAGGGCTTTAGGGAGACAAAAAGAATTAGAAATGGGATTAACAGTAGAAAAATAATAATTTATGCGTTATCAAAATCCAATTTATTACCACCTGACTTTTTCCAACAAATATCAATCATAAAAATCTAACGTAAATTCAGGTTATTAATTTTATGGGAAACAATCTAAAATTAAATGATATAGAAGCAGCCATTGCTTTGTATAAGAAAAATAAATTTTCATGGAATATTCGACCTGTTGATTGGCACATAAGCACACCCACTGGTGAGTTATATCCACTTAAATATATTTATGCAATTGCAATAGGTAAAAATCCTCCTCAATTCACAACCAATCAGGCTAAAAATGCAATGCTTCATTTAAATCTTCCTTACGTTAGTTTGAGGTTTGTGAAAGAGAATGAAATAGCTTTACAAAATGATGTTGATGCATCACTACAAGACCGGGCATCCCGATTGCATCGATTAGAAACAGCCAGCAAAGTCCCAACAAAACGTTTAGTTATAAGAGAGGAATACGACCGCAACTCTGATGTTATTGCTGAGGTTCTAGATAGAGCCAATGGTTACTGTGAAAGTTGTAATGAAAAAGCACCATTTAACCGCCTAAGGGACAATAGGCCTTATTTAGAGGTCCATCATATTGTTAGGCTAGCAGACGGTGGAGATGATAGCGTACAAAATGCAGAAGCATTATGTCCAAATTGTCACAGAAAAAAACATTATGGCTGACAATTTTTAAATTACTCGAGAAATTTCAGCCAATGAAAATTGGACAAAACAAATAATAATATGAATTTAAATACATTCTCCCGCAGTTCTGATGTTATTTCTTTCATATCATGGTTCAATGAAAATCATCAATCTTTAATAATAAATTTCCGAATATTAAAAACAAGATTTGTTCCTGAAGGAATCTATATATCAGGCACAGGGTTTTCATCGGCACTCAACCACTATCGTTGGTTAGCCACAGGTATGCACACAGGTGATTGGCAAGAAACAAAAGAAAAACTATCAAACTTTAGGACGTCGTTACGTAAATTTACAAAAATTAATGACTCTGAATGCGCTCTACAGACTTGCGCAGAAATTCTGAAATGGGGAGGAGATAGAAATTCAAATTCTGGAGCATATCCATTCCTTCATAGTAAAAATAAAAACAAAGAACTAACTACCTATCTTGAAAAATCTTCTGAAACCTTAAAGCTTGAACAATCAAATTTGGAAGAATTGTCTGGTATTGAAAAAATGAATGCAATGCTGACAAAAGTTCATGCAATTTACTCAGATGATGGCCTACCAATTTATGATTCAAGAGTTGCAGCAGCAATTGCTACATTAATTGAAATGTGGAGACGTGCATCTTCAAAAGAAAAAGAAGCGCTTCCACCAGAACTCACATTTCCCTCCACAACGCGGACTCGCAGGGTTATCAATGCTTATCCAGATGCTATCTACCCGCACACCATAAGTTACAACCAATCTGACTCAGCTATTTTATGGGCAAGCGCAAAAGTAAGATTAGGATGGCTAATCAAATTAATACTAAAAGATAATCCAGATTTATTTAGCCATGAATCATCAAGTGAGCGCATGCATGCTTTTGAAGCATGCCTTTTCATGATTGGCTACAATGTAGGATGTTTGACCAGCTATGACAAAAAAATATCCTCTCGAACAATATCTAATAAATTCTCAACAAAACCCCTCAAAAATACAACCACAACATTAAATGGAAAAACCACTATTCAGTACAATATAGATTTAATGTCTGGTGGAATTACAGGCAAATGGGGTAAAACAAAATTTAACTTTGAGAAAGAGTTAATGGATGAATTATTATTAACATTTCCTAAAAATACATCGCTGCCTCTTGGAGCAAATATGACAGGAAATTCTCTTAATTTATCATTAGGCTCTTGGCTTCATAATGCCCATGCAATAACTCCTAGATGGGCTTCCTGCCTCGCTGCCGTGTTAGTTAAAGAGAATCTCGCTGAAGGAGATAAGATAGGTTCACGCATAATACTCACCTTCAAATAAAACTTAATCAACCCCTTAATAATCCTTAGACTGCCATAAAATTAAGTGATGAAAAGACTAGATAATAAAACAAAACGATTATTACAATTTTTAGATCAACAAGGCTTTGATTGGTTAACTCATGAGTTAAAAATTTTTAGGAGTAATAATTATGTATTTCCTAATGACTCTATCGGTCCATTAGGCGTCATACAAAACAGAAGCATTCAGACATACGATGATCATATAGGTTACTTACTCTTCAGGATCAAACAAATAACCCAAATGATAGATGCAACTAATATGATTGCATCTGATTTAAATATTAAAAGCATTAAACTTTCACGCACAAATGCGAGCATGGAAGAATCTTCTGTCTCAAGCATAAGCAACATCGAATACAATGAAATTTCAAATAAATTTCATAGCATTATCAACGAAGTCGAGAGACTATCAAACAATGAACGACGATAAACAGGCTCTTTTAACAATAAAAAAAATCTTGTCCGAGATAGTGAGCACTATCCCTACACTACAAGAAGCTAAAGGTGCGGGTCGTATTTTTGAGCTTTATGTACTGATGAAGCTTGCAGGAGCACTGAAAACATTAAAATGGGATATTGAGGTACTTTCCCCAGATGGAACACCTACGGATACTTTCATACAGCGAGCTGGGGCACCATCTGGTTTCACCCCAACAGACATTAATGGACCTACTTCTTTAAAAATAGTCAAAGGTGCTGCTAAATATGAAATTTGGAATGGGATTCAGTTTGAAGGTCGCAGCAAAACAAGACATGAGATAGACATTTCGGTTGTTCCTCATGCGATGGCTCAGGCTATGCGTAAAAAACACATTAACTCATTTCCATTTGGTCGACCAAGAGTATGCGTTGAATGCAAAGATGTTATGAGTACTGCTAGCTTGGATGAAATGCGAGCATTCGTTGCTCGATTATACGATCTAACCATCCTTAATACTCATTCAAGTAAACTTTATCCCTCTCCATCGTCTTACGGGCACATCTACGACTCCAATCCGCCGACTTATGCTCATCCTCCTTCCCATATAACTTTCCTTGATTCAAATACAGATTCTTTCAGTGCAATAGCTAGGAGCACCGGGTTTTCAAAAGGGACGGGGCCTTTGTCTACTTATTATTATATTCACCGTTTTGAAAACATTGTTGAACCCAGTACTTCCGCTGATAAATTTATTGAAGATCTTGCGAAATGGATTGATAAAAACCTGCATTGAGGCCAACACCTATGTTCGATTGGACTTGCTGAGACCACAATCATCCCAGGCATGAAATCTACTAGTTGCAACTTATGCGTAATTCAATCGCTAAACTTGCAATTTATGGTGATAATTGATTGCAGCTTATGTTAATCATTTAGTGGGTGTTTTGTTGAATTACATATTTATTCAGTTGCAGCTTATAGGTTAATGCACAGTGTTCAAGACACCACAAATTGCAAGTTAAGACAGCATTAGCGGCAACTTATGAAAGTATAGAGTGCAATTAAATATAAATGGGCGTAAATGGGCAACCATGGTTGATCTGTCAGGGCGCTATCAAGTCTTCAATCAACAATAGGATTGAAAATGGGATTATTTAAAGAGGGCGGTGAACACCAAATTCAAGACCTTGGAAATGACCAGTACAGATTGAGAATTTCTATACCTACTGATGAAGATGGTCGTATGGCAAGGGAGTGTCCAAATCCGGATTGTTCTCCTGGATATTTTAAAGTCACACTCGGAACAGGAATTACTGGGGAGCAAAACGTAGCATATTGCCCGTACTGCAAACATGAAGCAGATCCTGATGATTTTGCTACGACAGAACAAATACGATATGTAAAAGATATGGCTTTAAGAGAAGCGCACAAAGGCGTTGATGACATGATTCGAGATGCCTTGGGGCTGGGAGCATCTGGAAGAAAAAAACTTGGTGGTGGTTTTATTTCAATGGAAATATCTTATAAACCCGGTTCTTTACCATATGTACATCGTCCATTCGAGGATGAGGTCCGCCGAGATGTCGTCTGTCCAGACTGCGGACTGGATCAAACTGTTTTCGGATTAGCGACTTGGTGTGCTGACTGCGGGGAAGATATTTTCCTAACTCATATTCAAGCAGAATTGGCGGTAACCCGCTGTATGCTGGAGGATGTCGAGAGACGACAAAGCCAATTAGGAAAACGAGTTGCAGCAAAAGATCTGGAAAATTGTTTGGAGGATGCGGTTTCCATATTTGAAGCCGCGATGCGCGTCATTGTGCGACGTGCAATGACGGAGAGAGGCGATTTTCCGGAGCAGATTGAGACATCGCTTAAGAAGTTGGGTAATGCATTTCAGAATGTCGAGAGAGCTCAAAAAGAACTGTTATCCATGTTTGGCAAGAACCCATTAGAGTCAATCTCCGAAGAACTTAAGGCTGCATTTGAGAAAAGACATCCAATTACCCATAACTTAGGAGTCATTGATCGAAAATATATGGATCGTGCCAAAGAGCTAGAGCATGAAGGCCGCGAAATTCGGTTAACCGCAAATGAAATATCCACTGTGCTCTCTCATGTTGAAACAGCAATTTCCACCACCTATGGAAATTTAGTTACAAGCAGGTAAATCTAGATACCTCAGACTCCGGAGATACTCAATAATTCTTTAATTAGATTGAGCCCGAACTAGCAGTTACATTGAACATCATTGATCAGTAAGGGGAGTCTCGCCCTTCTTCCGCGACCTAAACGCCGCCACCTTCATCCGATTCCCGCACACCGCCATGCTGCACCAGCGCCTGCGGTGCGATTTGGTCAAATCATGAAACAGCAAAGTGCAGTCATGGGCTTCGCATTCCTTTACCAAGCCCAACTGACTATCCGTCAGCAAGCTCACCAGGGCTTGCGCCACAGGCTCTAGCAGGCTTGCTGCGTCGTCGTGCCGACGATGTGCCACCAGCTTGAAAGTCTTGCTGGCGCTATCCCACTCCAGCTCGCGCGCGCTGCGGCCCGCTTCTAATATTTGGTTCACCACATCCACGTTTACATCCCCTTCAAGCCTGGCGGCCTGTAGTAGGGACTTTGCGCTTGCACGCAGTGCCAGGGCCAGTTTGAGCAGCCCTGGCGGCGCAGGCTCAAAATCTTCAGGCAGTAGCTGTGCGGCTTTCAGCCAGTTCACTACGCTGTTGTCGTCTATTAGGCATTCACAATAGGCTGCCCCCACGCCGTACTGGGAGTTGATGAAGTCTAGAGCGAGGTTATCGCCGACGAATAGGGGCACTGGCTGGCTGGATGGGTTTTCTGTCATGCCATTAATGTAACCTATAAAAATATAGTTGACTAGTTACACAAACTTTATGTAACCTTTAATAACACATTTACTGGTTACAAGGAGATGGCAATGAATTCCAAACAGGCATTAGTGGCAGCAGGTCTGGCAGCAACAGTGCTGAGCAGTGGCGCGCAGGCAGCGGATTTGCAGGTACAGCACAGGTTTGAGCAGGTGGGGGATGTGAAGGTGTTTTACCGTGAGGCGGGTGATCGCAATGCGCCTACCGTGCTGTTGCTGCACGGCTATGCGGCCTCTTCTTTTATGTATCGCAACCTTATCCCCAAGCTCGCAGATAAATACCACGTGATTGCGCCTGATCTGCCGGGCTTTGGCTTTACTGAGGCCCCGGCGCGTGGGCAATACAATTACACTTTTGAGCAGCTTGCACAGACCATGACCCAGTTCACCGAGCAGCTCAAGCTGGAACGCTATGCCATGCAGGTGTTTGACTATGGCGCCCCCGTGGGCTGGCGCATGGCCTTGGCCCACCCTGAACGCGTGACTGCCATTGTTTCGCAAAACGGTAATGCCTATGCCGAGGGTCTGGGCGCAGGCTGGGCACCCATACAAAAATATTGGCAGGCACCAACCCAGACTAACCGTGAAGCCCTGCACGAGTTCACCACGCCTGCTTCCATCAAGTGGCAGTATCTGGAAGGTGTGCCAGATAAAAGCCTGGTGGCACCAGATGCCATTGCGCTGGAGAGCCTGTTGGTGACCCGCCCCGGCAATGCCGAGGTGCAGTTGGACCTGCTGTTGGACTATGCCTCCAATGTGGCGAAATACCCTGAGTTTCAGGCTTATTTCCGCCAGCATCAACCGCCATTACTGGCAGTCTGGGGCAAGAACGATCCCTTCTTTTTGCCTGCGGGAGCCGAAGCCTGGAAGCGCGATATCCCCCATGCGCAGGTGCACTTTTATGACACCGGGCATCTGGCGCTTGAAACCCATGGCGAGGAAATCGGCAAGGTTATCCGGGCGTTTTTAGATAAGCACCTCTAGATCAAGACATATAAATCAATGCATATAAATCAATACATATGCAAATGCGTGATGCACCAACTGGCTGCCCATGGCATCTGGTTTTATGAGCAGCCAGGGTGTGATCACCTAAGAGAGATGGGCCATGTCGGCACTGGAAAATCCATGGCCAGGGTTGTGGCAGCAATGAGTTTTATTGCTTCATTACATGTCTCTTGTATTGCTCTATTGAGGCCTTCAATTTCTGGATTGCGTGAACAATTTCATGGGAATCATGCGCAGCGAAGCCCAGCAAGATAGCTTCTCGGTCATTTGGGCGCTGACAATATTTGGATAATGACTGTACTGCCAATCCAGCCTGTTTGCATAACTCAATCAAAGCCGCTTCAGTCCATGGCTTTTTTAACCAGCAGACCACATGTATGCCTGAATCTGATGGGTTAACTTCCAATACATCCGCCAGATTGTCTTCAATACTTTGAATCAGGCATTGTTGACGCTCTTGACAGGCCTTTCTGACTTTACGCACATGCTTGGCGTAATGGCCTTCTTGAATAAATGCAGCCAAGGCTACTTGATCCAGGTAAGAGCTATGGGTATCCGTATAAAATTTTGCCATGCTCATCAACTCAACTATGGCTTCCGGCACCACCATGAATCCCAGCCTGAACTCGGGAAACATCATTTTGCTAAAGGTGCCTGCATATATCACGCGTTGATCTTGATCCAGCCCTTGTAAAGCCTGAATGGGATGAGTGCCATAACGAAATTCACTATTGTAGTCATCCTCAAAAATCCACTTCTGTTGTTGCGAGGCCAACTCCAATAAGGCAAGTCTGCGCGCGAGGCTCAAGGTGCCACCCAAGGGAAATTGATGTGATGGCGCGGTGTAGATAAGTTTGCTATCGGGGAAATGCGCAGCAATTTCCGCGACCTGCATGCCTTCATGATCACTACTTATCGGGTGAACCCTCAGCCCAAAGCTACGCAATATATGCAAGGCGGCGTCATAACCAGGCTCATCCAGGCATACCTCATCATCAGTTTGCATGAGTGCGTAAGCAACCAAATGTATTGCTTGCTGAATACCACTGACAATCAATATCTGCTGCTCATTGCATTTGAGGCCTCTGGTTGAGCGCACGTATTCACTGATAGCCTGGCGCAGGGGCAAATACCCTTTGGGATCACGAAACTGACCCAGCTGATGATATGTCTGCCGCCAGGCCCGCCCCAACAACTTGCCCCAGAGTGCATGTGGAAATAAATCCACACAGCCCACCCCGACTTTGAACAGCTTTTTACCGTGATCAACGGGGAAATGTGTTTGCCAGTTTGGTAGTAGGGATATCAAGTGAGGATTGGTATGTAAAGTGGCTGGGCTGAGCCTAGCAACTTGCTTGGTATCTTGCTGGATATGCGTAAATTGATCTGGAATTGCATGCGCAACATAGGTGCCCGAGCTTTGTCTGGTAAATAAATAGCCTTCCCCTATCAAACGATCCAAGGCTGCCAGCACCGAATTTCGCGATATCACCATCATTTCCGCCAATGCCCGGCTAGAGGGAAGCTTGGTCCCTGCTGGCAAGCGACCATCCAATATGGAATCCCTAAGCACTGAGTACAAGCCTGCTTTGATATGGCCGGGTGGCAGAAGCAAATTGGTGAAATAGGCAGAAGGTGGGGTGGTCATATTCAAGTGGTTCTGTAAAAAACATCAAAAGTGTACCTTACGACAATACCACAAGAAGTTTTAAAGTTCGGTTCTCCAGTTATCCATATCCAAGGCGAACGAGCATCATGAAACAAGATCAAGACATCAAAGTGGTACCCGCTCAAGCACATGAATACAAGCAATGGTTACCGTACTGGCTTGCTTATCAGGCCTTTTACAAAGTGAGTTTGTCTGAAGAAGTTACAACCGAAACATGGTTACGTTTTTTTGATGAAGCAGAGCCGATGTATTGTGCAGTCGCCAAGCAAGGGGATGTAATTTTAGGATTTGCTCATTACATCATTCATCGTTCAACCTGGGCGGTTAATAATTTTTGCTACCTGGAAGATCTGTTTGTGGCACCAGAAGTACGCGGGAAAAACATAGGTAAGCAATTAATTGAATATGTGCAGCAGCAAGCAAAAGATATTCAATGTGCACGCTTGTATTGGCATACCCAGGAAAGCAATCATGTAGCTCAAAAGCTATATGACTGGGTCGCTGAAAAACCAGGGATCATTGAGTATCGTATGCGCCTTGAGTAAAAATTAGCTGCCAGCCAAGTCCAGCCTTACACATCGGCCATCAATGCCAGCGCCTATGTCAGGCTGGACTCTTTTGCCTTGCAGCTAGTCACCGCGCCTGTGCCTGAACCTTCCAGCTCCGCCATGCTGGGCATGTGTCTGGGAGTGATGGGATGGGTAGCAAACCGTCGGAGAAATAAGGCCGGGGTTTAATCTTCAGCCCAGGCATCTCATGTGGATTTGGCCTTTTGAAAATGGGCTTGATGGGGGCCAGCAGGCAGGCTAGGATTAAGCAATACGCTGCAAAAACTTGCTGCATCTTAATCGCTCAAGCCCAAAATCCTATGCATATTCTAGACCTGGACCATCTGGTATTAACGGTGAAAAACCTTGATGCGACGATCAGGTTTTACACCACTGTATTGGGCATGGAAGCCGTCACTTTCGGTGACAACCGCCATGCCCTGGTGTTTGGCGATAAAAAGATTAATCTGCACCCGCTCAAGTCTGATATTCAACCGCGCGCGCATGCGCCTAAAGCCGGGTCTGCCGATTTGTGCTTCCGGCTGGCCACACCGATTGAAGAAGTCATTGCCGAGTTGCAGCAGCACGGCATTACTATCGAATCAGGCCCGGTGCGCAGAACCGGGGCTTATTCCGCCTTGATTTCGGTATATCTGCGCGACCCCGATCAAAACCTGATTGAGCTTTCCAACGTGATTACTATGTAATTCAAATCATGTGATTCACATCTTGTAATTACCATCTTGTAGCGACCAGAATTAGTCCGCAGCATAAGCAGGACGATTAACCCTACTTACTCTGCCTCCCCCTTATCCAGCGCTGCAAACTTGGCGGCCATGGTGGGGTTGTTTTTGGTCAGGCGTTTAATGGTCACGTCCTGGGCCTTGTCATTCGCCAATCGCAAGTTCCTGTCTGTGCCCAGCAGCGCTTCCTTGGTTTTCTGCAGATGATCGATAGATTTGTCTATTTCATCAATGGCAGTCTGGAAGCGCCTGGAGGCCAGGTCATAATTGCGCGAGAAAGCCGTTTTAAAGGCATCCAGCTCGGTTTCAAAATTGGTGATGTCTACACTTTGTGCTTTCACCAGCGCCAGCTCGTTTTTGTATTGCAGTGAGTTCATGGCGGCGTTGCGCAGCAGGGTGATGATGGGAATAAAGAACTGCGGCCTGACGACATACATTTTTGGGTAGCGATGGAACACATCCACTATGCCTGAATTGTAGAGTTCACTTTCCGGCTCCAGCAGAGACACCAGAATGGCGTACTCGCAGCCCTTTTCTATACGGTCTTTATCCAGCTCCTTAAGAAAATCTTCATTCTTGTTTTTGCTGGCGGTTTTATCGCTCTCGTTTTTCATTTCAAACATGATGGAGACAATTTCAGTGCCCGCTTCATCCACATCCCTGAAGATAAAATCGCCCTTGCTGCCGCTGCGCGCGTCGTTGTCTTTCTCAAAATAAGCGCGGGGGAAGGCGGTTGAGCGTATGCGATTGAATTCAATCTCGCAATGCTGCTCCAGGGTCTCGCCCACCATCTTGGTCGAGAGTTTGGCTTTCAGGTCCTTCAGCCGTTCAATGGCATCATCTCTATCCCTGATCTGGGTTTCATATTTATCCTTGAGTGCTCTTTCAGCAAGCTGCTTTTCCAGCTCGGCGCGGTTGAGGCCGCTCTTGAGCTCGTCGCGCTCCCTGGCCACCGTGGTCACGGCTTCATTGATGGCAAGCTTGCTGGCAACCTCAGCCGATTGCAGCCTGGCCTTGAGCTCCTGAATTTCCGTATCCTTGGCTACTGCGGATTTTTGCAATTCATTGGCCAGCCTGGCTTCCGCCAGATGCAATGCGGCCTGATTGTCTTTTCTGATCTGGGCAATTTCATTGGCCAGCACATCGCGTTCTTTTTCCACACTACTCAGTGCCTGCGCCAGTGCCAGCTTGCCCTCAACCTCGCTCGCATTCAGTGTGGCCTGCAGTTGCTGAATTTCAGCATCCTTGGCGGCGGCAATTTTTTGCAGCTCGTTGGAGACCCTGGCTTTTTCCAGTTCAACTGCGGTTTTTTTCTCCTGTTCCGCCAAGGCCAGCCTGGCTTCCAGTTGCTCATCAAAATCCTTGTTTCTCACCTGAGTCAGAATATCGGCATAGCCAGACTCGTCGATCTTGAACGCTTTGCCGCAATGCGGGCAACTGATGTCATGCATGTTGATGCTCTCTCAAATTAATCTGTGACTGATCTGATAAATTTTACTGAAAATTTATCGTTTAGAAGTTTTTATACTTTTTTTACGCCGCACACCCCACTCCTTACAGCATCTTTATCTGCCCATCATTACGCTGCTCAATCAGGCACCCGCACTGGGTGCAGCTTGAATTGAGGGGTAATCAAATGAACATCTTATATGCAATCAGCGGCCTGATTGCACTTGGCCTGATGGCCTATCTGCTGTTGGCTTTATGCCAGCCGGAGCGTTTCTGATGACGGTCAATGCGCTGCTGCAGTTTGGACTTTTTATCATCGTGCTGTTGTTGCTCACCAAGCCTGTGGGTCACTACATTCACCTTGCCATGCAGGGTAAGCTGCCCTGGCTCAGCCCACTAGTGCGCCCGCTTGAAAACCTCATCTACAAACTTGCAGGCATCAACCCGCAGCAAGAAAGCGGCTGGAAGCATTATGCCCTGGGCTTGCTGCTGTTCAACCTGCTGGGCTTGCTGGTGGTGTTTTTGTTACAGCAATGGCAAGCCTGGCTGCCTTTTAATCCGCAGCATTTTGCTGGCATCTCGCTGGATTCCTCTTTCAATACCGCGGTGAGTTTTGTTGCCAATACCAACTGGCAGGGCTATGCCGGTGAGTCCACCATGAGTTATCTCACGCAAATGCTGGCATTGACGGTGCAAAACTTCCTTTCTGCCGCCACAGGCATTGCCGTGGTCATTGCGCTGATTCGTGGCTTTGTGCGCCACTCGGCGCAGACCATAGGCAATTTCTGGGTAGATGTCACGCGCATTACGCTTTATATCCTGCTGCCATTTTCGCTATTGCTGGCCACGGCCTTGATGAGCCAGGGGGTAATACAGAACTTCAGCCCTTATCAATCCGTGCAAACACTGGAGACTAGCCACTACCAGCAGCCTGTGCTGGATGAAAGCGGTGCTGTAATCAAAGATGCCAGCGGCAATGCGCTCACCCAGGCGGCCACTAGCAGCACACAGCAAATCGCCATGGGCCCGGTGGCCTCGCAGGAAGCCATCAAGTTGCTGGGCACCAACGGCGGCGGCTTTTTCAATGCCAATTCCGCGCACCCTTATGAAAACCCCACGCCATTGAGCAACTTCTTGCAGATGCTGGCGATTTTCCTCATTCCGGCGGCGCTGTGCTACACCTTTGGCCTGATGCTGGGTGACCGCAGGCAAGGCTGGGCGATATTTGCCGCCATGGGCATTTTGTTTGTGCTGATGGCCAGCGTGGTCATCAGCGCCGAGCAGGCGGGCACGCCCATGCTAGCCAGTGCAGGCCTGGATCAGACTGCCTCGCCATTACAGGCGGGCGGCAATATGGAAGGCAAGGAAACCCGCTTTGGCATTGTCAATTCTGCACTGTTTGCCACGGTGACTACGGCCGCCTCTTGCGGAGCGGTGAATGCCATGCATGACTCGCTCACGCCTATAGGCGGGCTGGTGCCCATGTGGCTGATGCAGCTGGGCGAGGTGGTATTTGGCGGGGTAGGCTCTGGCCTTTACGGCATGCTGGTGTACGCAATTATTGCCGTGTTTGTGGCGGGCTTGATGATAGGCCGCACGCCTGAGTATCTGGGCAAGAAAATCGAGATTTTCGAGATGAAAATGTCGGCGCTGATTCTGCTGGTGACCCCCATGCTGGTATTGCTGGGCACCGCCATTGCCGTGCTGCTCAGTGCAGGCGTGGCAGGCATTGCCAACCCGGGTGCGCATGGCTATAGCGAAATTCTCTATGCCTTCTCTTCCGCCGCCAATAACAACGGCAGCGCCTTTGCCGGGCTTTCTGCCAATACACCGTTTTACAACACCATGCTGGCCGTGGCCATGTGGCTGGGACGCTTTGCCATCATCGTCCCCGTGCTGGCCATTGCAGGCTCGCTGGCCGCCAAAAAGCGTATTGCCGCCCATGCAGGCACCCTGCCCACCCACGGCCCGCTGTTTGTCACGCTGCTGATAGGCGCAGTTGTGCTGGTGGGGGCGCTGACCTTTGTGCCTGCATTGGCGCTGGGGCCAGTTGTTGAGCATATAAGTGCTCAACAAAGTAATACGGAGCAGCTTAGTACCTTGCAGATCACTGCCTTGCCAGCCCCCTCTACTGCCCAATAAAGCCCATCATGTTCAGGAATCCTTTTATGCAGCCTTCATCCGCATTTTCATCGCTAGGGTCGCGCTTTATCCTGCGTGCCCTGGTGCAGTCTTTGTTAAAACTCTCGCCGCGTGTGCAGTGGCGTAACCCGGTGATGTTTGTGGTGTACATAGGCAGCCTGCTCACCAGCGTGCTGCTGCTGTTGCCGCAGGCAGAGCAAAGTGCCATGCCCATGGGCTTTGCCTGGGCCATTACGCTGTGGCTGTGGTTTACGCTGCTGTTTGCCAATTTCTCTGAAGCCCTGGCAGAAGGCCGCAGCCAGGCCCAGGCCGCCAGCCTGAAAAACGCCAGAAAGAATATCTCAGCCAAAAAGCTGGCCTCGGCCTCGCGCCATGCTGCGCTGACATTGGTAGATAGTCTTAGCCTGCGCCGGGGTGATCTGGTGCTGGTAGAGGCGGGCGATAGCATCCCCTCGGATGGCGAAGTGATTGAAGGCATTGCCGCCGTCAATGAAGCGGCGATTACCGGAGAATCTGCCCCGGTGATCCGCGAGGCTGGCGGTGACTTCAGTGCAGTTACTGGCGGCACGCAGGTGCTGTCAGACTGGATCATCATGCGCGTCAGTGCCAATGCGGGTGAGACTTTTCTCGATCGCATGATTGCCATGGTAGAAGGTGCCAAGCGGCAGAAAACCCCCAATGAAATGGCACTCACCATTTTATTGGTGGCCCTCACCCTGATCTTTCTGCTGGTCACCGCCAGTCTGCTGCCCTTCTCTATCTTCAGCGTGCAGGCTGCGGGCGCGGGTGCCCCTGTCAGCATACTGGTGCTGGTGGCGCTGCTGGTGTGTTTAATCCCCACCACCATTGCAGGCCTGCTGTCTGCCATAGGTGTGGCAGGCATGAACCGCATGATGCAGGCCAATGTGATTGCCACCTCGGGCCGGGCGGTAGAGGCGGCGGGTGATGTGGATGTCTTGCTGCTCGACAAAACTGGCACCATCACCCTGGGCAATCGTCAGGCCTCGGCTTTTTTTGCCGCCGAGGGGGTAGACCTGGCCACGCTGGCCGATGTGGCCCAGCTTTCCTCGCTGGCGGATGAAACGCCTGAGGGCCGCAGCATTGTGGTGTATGCCAAGAATGAATACGGCTTGCGTGAGCGCAGCATGAAAAAGCTGGGGGCGGTGTTTGTGCCATTTAGCGCGCAAACGCGCATGAGCGGTATAGACATAGGCGAGCGCAAGATCCGCAAGGGTGCGGCCTCGGCCATACGTGCCTGGGTAGAGTCGCAGGGCGGTGCATTCAGCGCGCAGATGACTGCCAGCATAGATGACATTGCCAGGCGCGGCAGTACGCCGCTGGTGGTGGCCGATGATGCCAAGATCATGGGCGTGATTGAGCTCAAGGATATCGTCAAGGGTGGCATCAAGGAGCGCTTTGCCGCGCTGCGCGAGATGGGCATCAAAACCATCATGATTACCGGCGACAATCGCCTCACCGCCGCCGCGATTGCCGCCGAGGCCGGGGGGGATGATTACCTGGCTGAAGCCACGCCCGAGGCCAAGCTGGCATTGATTCGGCAGTATCAGGCCCAGGGCAGGCTGGTGGCCATGACAGGCGATGGCAGCAATGACGCCCCGGCGCTGGCCCAAGCCGATGTGGCGGTGGCCATGAACACGGGCACCCAGGCCGCCAAGGAAGCCAGCAATATGGTCGATCTGGACTCCAATCCCACCAAGCTCATCGAGATAGTCGAGATAGGCAAACAAATGCTGATGACGCGCGGCGCGCTCACCACCTTCAGCATTGCCAACGATATTGCCAAGTTCTTTGCCATTATCCCGGCGGCCTTTGTTAGCACTTACCCCCAGCTAGGCGTGCTCAATGTCATGCAGCTTTCCAGCCCCAATGCCGCCATTCTCTCTGCCGTGATTTTTAACGCTCTGGTGATTGTGGTGCTGATTCCGCTGGCGCTGGATGGCGTGACCTATAGAGCCATGGGCGCTGCTGCACTGCTGCGCCGCAATCTGCTGGTCTACGGCCTGGGCGGCATTATTGCGCCCTTTGTCGGCATCAAGCTGATCGACATGTTCCTGCAATTACTGGGACTGGTGTAAGCCATTTTCACAAGCTCAATTACCCGGAGTATCCATCATGAAAGCCTTAATACGCCCCGCACTCATTGTGTTTGCCGCCCTCACCCTGTTCACCGGGACTTTTTACCCCGCTGTGGTCTATGGCATAGGCCAGGCCTTGTTCGCGCAGCAAGCTGCAGGCTCGCTGCTTAAATCCGGTGATCACACCATAGGCTCCAGCCTGATAGGGCAACACTTCAGCAGCCCGGGCTATTTCTGGGGCAGACCTTCGGCCACCAGCCCCATGCCTTATAACGCCGCCGCTTCATCTGGCTCCAACCTTGGCCCGCTCAACCCGGCACTGGCCGAAGTGATCGCCAGCCGCAAGGCCGCCCTGCTGGCGCTGGACCCAGGCAATACTCTGCCTATCCCGGTAGATCTGGTCACAGCCTCCGCCAGCGGGCTGGACCCGGAAATCAGCCCGGCGGCGGCGCTGTATCAGGTGGATAGAGTGGCGCAGGCCAGAGGCTTGAAAGAAACCCAGCTCTTGGCGCTGATACAAAGCCATACCCAGGGCCGCCAGTGGGGTTTGCTGGGTGAGCCACGCGTCAATGTGCTGGCCTTGAATCTGGCACTGGATCAATTGGCGGCCCAGCCAGCAATGCCCAGCAGAGATGGCATTGAGCAATAGGTCTGGAGAGTTGCCATGAATTCCCCTTTCTTGTGTGCACCCCCCTTGTGTACGCTAGCGTTGACCCAAAGCACACCGATTTTGATGCAGATGGTGATAGAGCAAGCGCACCTGACCATGCTGCGGCAGGCAATCCGACACAGTTGCAGAATGGAGATTGAGATACTGCTGCTCAAGCCCTGCCTGGCTGGCAGGCTGAAGATAGGCTTTCTGGTCAGCCAGCACTTGATAGATATTGTGATGGATACCATTATGCAAACACTGCCCGCCGCGCAATTTGGGCGTTACCATGAGGTTTCTGACCATGTACCCGCCCATGTACTCACCAAGCTTGAACAAGAACTTGCACAAGAATATTCACAAGCATATACACCCAGTGACCCATCCACCATGCAGCATGCGCACACCTGCCCGGTGTGCCAGCGGCTGCATCTGGTAAATGCCGCCATGCATGCGCTCAGCTATGGCAAGCCTTACACCTGTAGCCTGGCCTGCGAATTGAAACGCAGGCAACACTGGTGGCATTTCAGCCCAGCCCCAGCATGGAATAAGCGCTGAGATGCATACGCCACGCCCAGACCCCGACAAGTTGCTGGAGCAAATCCAGCGCGAGGAAAGCCACGGCAAGCTCAAGCTGTTTTTTGGTGCCTGTGCCGGGGTAGGTAAAACCTTTGCCATGCTCAATGCCGCCCAGGCGCAACAACAGCAAGGCAGGCATGTGGTGATAGGCGTGGTGGAAACCCATGGCCGTGCCGAGACCCAGGCACAACTGGGCGATTTGCCACAACTGGCGCTGAGAGAAGTGGATTACAGAAAGCGCAAGCTGCGCGAGTTTGATCTGGATGCCGCGCTGGCGCTGAAGCCAGACCTGATTCTGATTGATGAACTGGCGCATTCCAATGTTGAAGGCTCACGCCACCGCAAGCGCTGGCAGGATGTGGAAGAGCTGCTGCAGGCGGGCATAGATGTTTATTCCACGCTCAATGTGCAGCATCTGGAAAGCCTCAATGATGTGGTGGGGCAGATTACCGGCATACGCGTGTCCGAGCTGGTGCCGGATAAAGTCTTTGATCAGGCGGATGAAGTGATACTGGTAGACCTGCCCGCTGAAGACCTGTTGCAGCGCATGAAGGAAGGCAAGGTTTACCTGGCGCCGCAAGCGGAAAAAGCCAAGGCCAATTTCTTTCGCAAGGGTAATCTGATTGCGCTGCGCGAGCTGGCTTTGCGCAGAACCGCAGACCGCGTGGATGAACAGATGCGCGCCTATCGCTCGGGCGCTGCCATCGCGCAGATCTGGCAGGCCAATGAAAGAATACTGCTGGGTGTAGATGCCCAGGATCAGGACAACGCGCTGATACATGCAGCCGCGCGCTTTGCCAATCTGACCAAGGCAGAATGGACTGCGGTTTATGTAGAAACCCCCAAACTGCAAAAGCGGGGTGCAGCGCATCAAGAGAACATCGCGCAGAAATTCAATCTGGTGCAGTCTTTGGGTGGCGGCAGCATTACCCTGCATGGCGATGATGTCAGCGCGGTGCTGCTGGAATACGCGCAAAGCCGCAATATCTCGCGCATTGTCGTGGGCAGGCGCTCAGGATCAAGTTCAAGCTATAGGCGCTGGCTGCGGCCAGGCGTGTGTGAGCGTCTGCTGCAAAATACGGCCAATATCGATATTCACGTGATTCCACGCGCCACCCAGCCTGTCACTCCCAGCAAACCTGCTGCCATGCGCATGGCGGGTGAAGCCCATTTCTCCAGCCTCAAGCGCAAGGGCTATCTGTGGGCGATTGCCATCAGTGGCCTCACCTCGGTGGCGGCGGGGGCGGTGTTCAATTACTTTGAGTTGTCCAACATCATCATGCTCTATTTGCTGGGGGTGATGCTGATTGCCAACCGTTATGGGCGCGGGCCTGGCATTGCCGCCTCACTGCTCAGCGTGGTGTGTTTTGACTTTTTCTTTGTTCAGCCTGCATGGTCATTCTCGGTCTCGGATACGCAATTTCTGCTGACCTTTGCCATCATGCTCAGCGCCGCCCTGGTCATCAGCAACCTCACAGCCAGCCTCAAGCGTCAGGCCATGATTGCCAATCTGCGAGAACGCCGCAGCCAGGCCTTGTACGAAATGGGCAAGGAGCTGGCCGCCGCCATGACCATCACCCATATTGCCGAAGTCAGTATTCACCATCTTTCCGGCTTGTTTGGCGCCAAGATTGCCATTCTGGTGGCAGATATGGACGACAAGCTGCATGGCTCAGATGCTGTGGATTACCAGGTACATGGCAGGCAGATGGAAGGCCAGCTCAAGGCCTTTGATATTGCCATTGCGCAATGGACTTACGACCATCAGGAGCAGGCTGGCCTGGGCACCCAGACCTTGCCCTCCAGCACCGTGCTTTATGTGCCGCTCAAGGCCCCCATGCGTACGCGCGGTGTGCTGGCCATTGCACCTCTGGCGACTGATAGCCGCTTTGATATAGAACAAAGGCAATTGCTGGATACCTTTGCCGCGCAGATAGGCCTGGCGCTGGAGCGCAAGCATTATGTAGAAGTGGCCAGGGATGCGCTGATTTCCATGGAATCCGAGCGCCTGCGCAATTCCCTGCTCAGTGCTATTTCGCATGATCTGCGCACGCCGATTGCGGTGCAGCTCAGCATAATCGAGCGCCTGAAACAACAGATGCCCTCCACCCAAGACAACACGCTACTGGAAGACCTGGCCAGCCAGACTTTCCATATGAACCAGCTGGTGATCAACTTGCTGGATATGGCCAGGCTGCAAGCGGGCAATGTCACGCTTAATCGGCAATGGCAATCGCTGGAAGAAGTGGTAGGCAGTGCCTTGCGCGCCATGCAACCCGCCACCCAGCACCACCAGCTCAGCACGCATATTCCGCCTGATTTGCCATTGATCCGTTATGACGCCTTGCTGCTGGAGCGTGTGCTCTGCAACCTGCTGGACAACGCCATCAAATACTCCAGGCCAGCCAGCAGGATACATCTGGCGGCCAGCCTGCAAGGTACTGAAATCTGGGTATCGCTGAGCGATCAGGGCCAGGGTATTCCGCTGGAAAACCAGCAGCGCCTGTTTGAGAAATTTAACCGTGGCGATAAGGAATCAGACAAACCCGGCGTAGGGCTGGGATTATCCATCTGCAAGAACATTATTCAGGCCCACCATGGCAAAATCTGGATTGCACAACCTGACGCACAATCTGATGCAGAGCTTGGCACACACAAGCTAGACCGAGCCAAGACAGACCAGGATGACATGACTGAGGCTGGTTTCAGCACGGTCATCACCTTCTCTCTACCCGTAGATCAGGCTCCCTCGATGAAAGACCTAGCCCCATGAGCAAGCTGGAACCCGCGATCAATATTCTGGTGGTGGAAGATGAAGCGCAAATCCGCAAATTTCTGCTGCTGGCGATAGAGGCCGAGGGCATGCATGCCTTTCCCGCAGAATCCGGGGCGCGTGGCCTGATAGAAGCGGCCACCCGCCAGCCGGATATCATCATCATGGATCTGGGCCTGCCAGATATGGATGGCGTGGAGGTGATATGCCAGATACGCGCCTGGAGTCAGGTGCCCATCATCGTGCTTTCCGCCCGTACGCAAGAGCACGAGAAAATTGCAGCGCTGGATGCAGGCGCAGACGATTACCTGAGCAAGCCGTTTGGTGCCGGGGAATTGATGGCGCGCATCCGCGCCCAGTTGAGACGCCGCGCCACCAGCGCTGCCAGCAGCGATAGCGTGGTCAGGTTTGGCAATATCCAGGTGGACCTGGGTAAACGGCTGATACATAAAGCGGAGCTGCAGGTGCAGCTCACCCCTACCGAATACCGCCTGTTGACCGTGCTGCTGCGTGAAGCCAACCGGGTGGTGACCCAGCGCCAGTTATTGAAAGAGGTGTGGGGGCCAAATGCCGTAGAAAGCAGCCATTATCTGCGTATCTATATGGGCCATCTGCGCAACAAGCTGGAAGACAACCCCACCATGCCGCAGCACTTTATTACCGAACTGGGTGTGGGGTATCGGCTGCTGATTAATCCAGACTAGGCTGTAGTTGCAGGCAGGTGCTGGATTGATGCAGCTGCCTGCAATTGTTTCATCAGAACGTCAGCGACAGCGAGGTCATCACCATCAGATTGCTGTCGGACAGCCCATTCTGGCCTTGCTCAAATATTTTATCGCGGCTCTCCAATTGCTTGATTTCAGCACGCCAGAGCACAGCCGGGCTGAATCTGTAATCCATATTCAGCGAGTAGCCAGCTGTTCTGAAACCATGCGGTGTAGTGCTGCTGATAATCACGCCATCCTTGTCCTGGTAATACTCCACGCGTGCCGCCAGGCTCAGCTCTTCACTCCACTGATAGCGCACAATCGCGGTGGGTGAAAACCACACGCTGTATTGCTCGCTGCCACGGAATTTTTGCTCAGCGCCTATATCCAGCGCCGTGATCAGCCCCCAGCGTTCATTCAGCTTGAACTGTGCATAGAGGTTATGGAAATAGCGCATCTGCCTGTCGTGGTCAGATTTGTCATTGCCTATGAATGAGCTGCTGTTGATGGTGACCCTGTCATTGGGCTTGTAAGTGAGCTGATGGCCAAAGGCTGGCGTGGTGTTGTTTTCAGGGCGCTGTATGCGCTGCCAGCCGTTCAGCAGCAAGCCGCTCAACATCCATTTTCCATCAGGCGTGGTGTAAGACAGCTTGACCCCGGTTTCAAAATACGGCGAGTTATCCGCCATCATGCTGCGCGTCAACGTCCAGTTTTCACTACCTATCGCGCTTTCATGGCCAATATGCGAGGGCATCACACCGGCATCCAGCCATAGCTCATGCTGCTCGGATAATTTAATGCCGAGGTTGGCCTCATAGAGGTGCTGCAGGGTATTGGGCTCGGCCGCATAATTGGCCTGCATGTAAGTGCCAGAGGCCAGGGCAAGATTGGCCCTGAAACGCGGCTGCCTAAAGCTGGTTTTGATCAGGGCCAAATTAATCTGTGGGTCACCCGTGCGGTTGTGGCTATAGGTGAAACCCGGGCGTTTGTTGCTGGCAGGGTGATTATCATCATAGGCAAGATAGCCTTCCAGATAAGCGTTGATGGCCAGGCCTGAATCGCCTATTTCCAGAGCCTGGGCAATACTGGGAGTCAAGGCCAGGGCGGGAGCAACAGTCAAGGTAAATGCAATAAGAGCAGGTGTTTTCATGGTGATGGACGATCAAAGTTGAGAAGGCAGGCTTTCTGGTGACGACTCTGCATACATCCCAGAATGACTGCCCGGCCATGATCGTAGAAGCAAGGTAAAGATGGCGTTTAAGTGCGGCAGGATAGTATAAAAATGGCGCAAACGTCTGTAAAAAACCCATGCCTGTCAGACATGGGTTTGAGTATCAGCGGCATTGGCGATTACGCCAGCAGCGCTAGATACATGTTGGCAGCTTAAGCGGCGCGTCTATCCAGCCTGAATACACTCACCGCCTGCTTCAGCCCCTGGGCTTGATCCTGCAATGACTGTGAGGCGGCTGCGGCTTCTTCTACCAGGGCGGCATTTTGTTGCGTGACTTCATCCATCTGCATAATGGCCTGGTTCACCTGCTCTATGCCTGTGCTTTGTTCATGGCTGGCTGCGGCAATATCGCTCACCATATCCTTGACCCGCTCCACACTGTCACGGATTTCGCGCATGGTGTTACCCGCCTTCTGCACCTGATCACTGCCTTGCTGCACCTTGGAGACAGAGTCGGTAATCAGGCCCTTGATTTCCTTGGCCGCACTGGCGGCACGCTGAGCAAGCGTTCTGACCTCGGTGGCCACCACGGCAAAGCCGCGCCCCTGCTCGCCCGCACGTGCGGCTTCCACCGCTGCATTCAGCGCCAGAATATTGGTCTGGAAGGCAATGCCATCAATCACCGCAATAATGTCTGCAATGCGTTTGGAAGCATCATTGATATCAGACATGGTGCCTATCACATCATCAATCACCCTGGAGCCTGTGCTGGCTACCGCAGAAGCCGATACCGCGAATTGATTGGCTTGGTGGGCATTGTCTGCATTCTGCTTGACGGTTGAGGTCAGCTGTTCCATGGCAGAAGCGGTTTCTTCCAGCGAGCTGGCTTGCTCTTCCGTGCGGCTAGATAAATCCAGATTGCCAGTGGCAATCTCCTGCGAGGCGGTGGCGATGGTCTCTGCGCCATGGCGCACATCGCCGACTATATGGGATAAATTCTGGTTCATGAGTTCCAGCGCTGCGAGCAATTCACCTATTTCATCTGTAGCGCTGGGTTTGACATGAGAAGTCAGATCGCCATTGGCCACGGCCTTGGCCATATCCACCGCCTGGGATAGCGGCTTGGTGATGCTGGATGACAGGCTGAGCGCCATGATGATGCCTGCCACAATGGCAATCGCGCCGAGTATCAGCAGAATAATGCTGCTATTGCTGCGGACTTTCTGAATCTGATCGCCCGCTTCATTGATCAACTGGCGCTCAAACTCCGCAATGGCGTTCATGCTGTCAAAATATTCGGCGCGGCTGGGGATGAAATCCTGCTTGATTCTGGCATCAAGCACCGCGGGTTCAACGCCCTGGTCACGCAAGGCAAACAATTGATCACGCACTTGCTGATAGGCCTGCTGTTTTTGCTTGGAGGCCTCAAACAGTGCTTTTGCGCGGGGATGCTCCAGCATCACATCCAGCTGCCTGACGATATCCTTGTTGGCACTTGAGGTTTCCTTGATCTGCTCCTGATACATCGCCAACATGGCAGCATCCGTGCTTTTCAGCGCGGCAAAGGTTCTGATGCCGTTTTGCTTGCCATTCGATACCCATTCATTGGTCAATCTTTCCTTCACCAACTCCTGTTCTGTCATCACCTGAGCGGTGTTGCCTACATTGGCAAGCTGTAACAGCCCCACCACTATCATGATGCCCATAAGCCCCAGAATAATGCTGAACCCTGCCAGCAAACGTGTACCGATTTTTATATTGGAGATGTTCATTACTTCCTGTCTTTTTTGTAGGGAAAACTAAGGTTCTGACGCGGTGCAAGCGCGTGCACAAGAGAGTGTGCAAGCGAGTGCCCAAGAAAGTGCATAGTCATAACTCAAACACTGCATTTATAACGTTAAGAAATACCAAAGGGAGCTTATAGCTCCCAAAGTTGTATGCATATTGTACTGGGTTTAACAAAAATGACACTTAGATTACATGTCCATTATTTGCCGATGCTTGGCGGATAACTGGGCGGGTAACTTGGCTAAGACTGACTCAAGCCTATCCTGTTAGCCTGATTTTGTTACCCCAGCCCGCGCTACCCCAGCCCATGCCGCCTTGCCTGATTCATCCCGTGTAAAGTAAAATGAGAAATATTCGCATTAATTTAAAGCACCTCCTATGCTTTCGGATTCACAGCAGCAGCGCCTGGGCCTGCTTTATAACGAGCACCAGGGCTGGCTGCAAACCTGGCTGCGCAAGAAGCTGGGCTGTGTTGCCGAAGCCGCCGACCTGACGCAGGACACCTTTGTGCGCATTGCGCTGCAGCGTGAGCTGGAAACCCTGCGTGAACCGCGTGCCTATCTGCGCACGGTGGCGCACGGCCTGATGGTCAATCACCTGAGACGACGTACGCTGGAGCAGGATTATCTCGCGGCCTTAGCCAGCCTGCCGGAACTGCAAACGCCTTCCCCTGAGCAGCAGGCACTGTTGCTGGAAACCCTGCATGAGATCAACACCATGCTCGATGGCCTGCCGATCAAGGTAAAAATCGCCTTCCTCAGCGTGCAGCTAGAAGGGGCTTCGCATCAACAAATCGCCGAACAACTCAATGTCTCGGTCAGCTCAGTGCGCAAATACATCATGCGTGCACTGGCTCACTGCTTAGCCGTCACACTGCCTTAAGCGATGTCACTATCTCCCAGCACGGCCGAGCAGGCCGCATTGCAAGCCGCGATTGCCTGGTATGCGCAGCTAAGCTCGGGCGAGGCCAGCGCCAGCGATCACGCGGCCTGGCAGGCATGGCGTCAGGCCAGCAGCAGCCATGAACATGCCTGGCAACGTGTGGAAGCCATTACCGGAAAATTTGACAGTGTGCCTGCGGCAATAGGCATGCGCACCCTGGCGGCCAAACCTGAGCGGCGTTTGGTGCTGAAACAACTGGCGCTATTGCTGGCTGTGAGCGCTGCGGGCGTGCAGGGCTACCGCGCACTGCCCTGGCAAAGCTGGAGCGCGGATATACGCACCGCCGTGGGTGAGCAACGCCAGATGACACTGGCCGATGGCAGCCAGCTTATTCTCAATACCGATACCGCTCTGGATGTGGAATTCACCGCCTCCCAGCGACTGCTGCGCCTGCATCGTGGTGAGGTGCTGGTCACCACCGCCAAGGAAAGCGGGGCTTATCGTCCCTTTGTCGTGCAAAGCCAGCATGGCCGCTTGACCGCACTGGGCACACGCTTTGCCGTGCGCCAGCTTGAACATGGCACTTTGTTAAGTGTGTTTGAGCATGCGGTCAGCGTACGCGCACTATCCAGCGCAGCGCCTGACTACACCGTGCCCGCCAATATGGCCAGCCTGTTTGCCGAGCATGGCTGCATCAGCATTGCGCCCCTGCCTGCGCTGGCCGATAGCTGGAGCCAGGGTGTGCTTTACGCCGACAATATGCCGCTGCCGCAATTTATTGCCGAGTTGCAGCGCTACCGTCCGGGCTGGCTTCGCCTGTCAGCCGAATTGCATCAACTGCGCATTTCTGGCTCCTTCCCGCTGGCAGACAGCGAGGCGGTGCTGCATAGCCTGGTGCGTACCCTGCCTGTGCGTATCAATACTTTCTCACGTTACTTCGTGCAGATAGTCCCGGCCTGAAAACCACAGGTTTCCGCCTTCACCGCAGCAGAGCATCAGAAAAAAATTTGCGCTTGCGATTGTCACTTTGCGTTTCTGGTTTGGCAAAGCAGATAGGAAGTTCACACTCTATCTAGGAAATAACATGCCGCAACCACGCACTTTTCAATCAAAACCCAGGCAATTAAAACGCAAGGCCATTGCCCTCATGCTGCAAGCGGGGCTCAGCATCAGCCTGATTAGCGCCAGCCCGGTGCTGCAAGCTGTAGAACCCAATACCAACCAGCACTACACCGTTGCCGCTGGCTCGCTAGGGGCCGCCCTCTCCAGCTACGCCACCCAGGCTGGCGTGTTGCTGGCGTTTGACCCCGCCAGCGTGCAAGGTAAAAGCAGCCCAGGCATGACGGGTAGCTATGGCCTGCAACAAGGTTTTGATTTGTTACTCAAGGGCAGCGGCCTGGCGATACGCCAGGAAAGTGATGGCAGTTATGCCTTGGTAAAAGCCAGCAAACCGCGCGCCAGCAGCGAGAATGCCCTGCCTGAAGTCAGCGTACGCGCCCGCCGCGAGAAGGCCGTCAATGCCACCGAAGGCACAGGCAGCTATGCCGCCCTAGGCCCGCTCAATACCGCCACCCGTCTGCCTCTGAGCGTGCGCGAGACGCCGCAAAGCATTAGCGTCATGACGCGGCAGCGCATAGAGGATGAAAACCTGCGCAGCGTGGAAAGCGTGCTGGACCGCACACCCGGCATTTCGGTGCAGAACATAGGCTCCAGCCGTTTTTCCATTATGTCGCGCGGTTATGCCATAGAGAATTACCAGATTGACGGCATTCTGACTGCCACGGACATCGTGTCGCAGAATATTCCGCAATCACAGGCTGACCTGGTGATTTATGACCGCGTGGAAGTATTGCGTGGGGCCACGGCCTTGTTGACGGGTGCAGGCGACCCTTCAGGCACGATCAACTTGGTGCGCAAAAAACCTACGCATGAATTTCAGGGCTATGCCGCCGCAGGCATAGGCAACTGGGATAGATACCGCGCCGAGCTGGATGTGGCCGGGCCATTGAATGAAGCCGCTACCTTGCGCGGTCGCTTTGTCGGCGCATATGAGCAGGGCGGTACTCATATTGATTATTACCGCACAGAAAAAACCGTGCTCTACGGCGTGCTGGAAGCCGACTTAAGTGACAACACCCTGATCAGGCTGGGTCTGGATTACCAAAAATCTGACCCCAAGGGACAATCATCCACTGGCATGCCGCTGTTCTACAGCAATGGCGCACAAACGGATTTTTCACCTTCCACCAACTCCGCATCGCGCTGGAGCAGCAACGAGATTGAGGTCTACAACGGCTTCTTCAATCTTGAGCACCAGCTGCGCAACGACTGGAAGATCAAACTCTCAGCCAATCATCTGTATGGCGAGCGCGACTATGCGCTGGCCTACGCCAGTTGGGGATTCCCCAACCAGACCACAGGCAATGGCGTCAGGCTTTATGGGGGCCTGGGCAGCGCTACCCAGCGTCAGACTGGCTTTGACGCCCAGATTCAAGGGCCATTTGAGCTTTGGGGCCGCCAGCAGGAATTTGTCATCGGCTTCAACTGGGCAGAGTTTGAGAACTTCCATGAACCCATGCGTGGCGCGGCGATTGAAGGCAGGAACGTCAATATCTACACCTGGGATAACCAGACCGCACGCCCCACGGTCACAGGTCAGAAACTCATGGATTACGATGGCTGGCAAAAGCAATACGGCACCTATAGCACTTTGCGCCTACGCCCATTGGATAACCTGGCATTCATAGTCGGGGCACGCTTAAACAACTATGAGTACCAACTGTCGCAGATTTATACCAGCCCCGCCTCAGCCGCGAATAATCGCCTGACCAGCATGCAGGAAAGTGGCGTGGTGACGCCTTATGCTGGCGTGGTCTATGACCTGAATCAGGTGCATTCGATTTATGCGAGTTATACCAGCATCTTCAAACCCCAAAGTGTGCGTGATCGTTCAGGCTCAGTGCTGGACCCACGCGAAGGCGATAACTATGAGCTGGGGATCAAGAGTGATTTCTTTGGCGGCAAGCTCAACAGCGCGATCGCAATTTATGAAATCCGTCAGGATAATCTCTCTGAGCTAGACCCTGGGCAAACCGTGCCCAACACCACTCCGGTACAAGCGGCTTACCGCGCGGTCAGCGGGGCTAAAACCCGTGGTGTGGATGTTGAGCTGAATGGCGAGCTTGCCAGTGGCTTGCAACTGAGCGCCAGCTATAACTTCAGCGCCACCAAGGACGCAGATGGCGAGCATATCCGCACTGTGTTTCCACGGCAGATGGCCAAGCTCTGGACTACCTACAGGCTGCCGGGTGAGTGGAACAAGCTGACAGTAGGCGGCGGCGTGAACTGGCAGGATCGTATCTATTACACGGCCACTTCCTCTGGTCTCTCGCTCAAGGGCGAGCAGGAACGTTACGCCGTGGTCAACCTGATGGCCCGCTACGACTTCACGCCCAAAGTATCGGCAACACTCAACGTCAACAACCTGTTTGACAAGGAATACCTGCAGGGTCTGGATGCCACTTTCAATACTGGCATCTATGCCCCAACGCGCAATGCCTGGCTTAACCTCAGGTATAACTTCTAAGCTCAAAGCACTGAGCAGGCATGGCCGCAAAAAAACCCGTAGCACTGGCTACGGGTTTTTTATTGGCTCAAGACTGCTTAAGCCTTATGGTTTGAGAAAATCCTCAGCGCTGTGACGTTCCGGCACTTGCTCTTGCTCTGGCCCCCAGTTGCGGTTAACCCTCTGCCCGCGTTGCACTGCAGGGCGGCTGCCTATCTCCTCTGCCCAGCGCAGCACATTGCGGTAACCTTGCGCATCAAGAAACTCTGCCGCCTGATACACGCGGTTATTCACCAGTTCGCCATACCAGGGCCAAATGGCCATATCGGCGATGGTGTAAGCCTGGCCTGCGACATAAGGCGTTTTCCCTAGCTGCTGATCCAGCACATCCAGCTGGCGCTTGACCTCCATGGTGTAGCGGTTGATGGGGTATTCAAGTTTTTCCGGCGCATAGGCATAGAAGTGCCCAAAACCTCCGCCAAGAAAACCCGCGCCCGCCACTTGCCAGAACAGCCAGTTGAGGCACTCGGTACGCTCTGCTGGCGCAGCAGGTATAAAGTGGCCAAACTTCTCTGCCAGATAAAGCAGGATAGAGCCAGACTCAAACACGCGCACTGGCGGTGTAGTGCTGTGATCCAGCAGCGCCGGGATTTTGGAGTTAGGGTTAATCGCCACGAAGTCACTGCCAAACTGATCACCCTCGGTGATTTTGATCAGCCAGGCATCGTATTGAGCTTGCTTTACACCCAGCGCCAGCAGTTCTTCCAGCAGGATGGTCACCTTGACGCCGTTAGGCGTGGCCAGGGAGTATAGCTGTAGCGGATGCTGGCCTACAGGCAGACTTTTCTCATGCGTGGCACCCGCTACAGGCCGATTGATATTGGCAAAGGCACCGCCATTGGTTTTTTCCCAAACCCAGACGCGCGGCGGGCTGTAAGGTAAATCGCTCATTACTTCTCCTGTTTGGCGGGCGCATGATATGTGCATGTGACATGTAATAGCTGTGCCCTGTGTGCATAAAGTGACCAGATTGCTGCGATCTGGCCACTGAGAGACCATCATCAGGCGTCAGGGTTGCTGCCCATGCGTTACACCTGATGTGGGCCGGGTAATACGGTTAGAAACTAAATACGCTATAACCCTGCTGCGATAGCTGGGCAATGCTGGGCAGGCCAGAGGTGCCAGGCACGCGATTATCCGTGATCAGGCTAAAGCCATTTTTCTCTGCCTCCTCACGTGCGCCAAACACATCGGCACAACCGCAGGAAACACCCGCCACTAATTCTTCTACGGCCTGATACAGCGGATGCAGGGGATGATCTGCTTTGCCCACCAGCGCGGCCCAGCGTGTACCAGCTCCCTGGAAATAGATGGATACCTCGGTGCCTTGCTGCTTGAAATCATAAGCGACGGCTAGGCCATTGAATGCCCGGCCCAGAGCTTCATCACCACCGTGGCTAGGATCGGAAAAAATAATGATGGCGGCTTTCATGCTGTGTCCTTTCGTTTGAATGAGCGTGAGTGAAATCAAACATCACGACTGCATTCTAGAAATTCAGCAGCGCAGGAAACATCCCTGCAATAGAAATTGATTATTTCGCCAGATGCAATAAAACCTGCCAGCGCTATATCAATACTTCAAAGCTTGAACTCAATCTGGGCGCGCAAATCGTCAACGATTTCATCAATAAAGCTGCGCACTTTGCTGGAGCCATGCTTGTCTTCACGGTGTACCACATGCACAGGCCAGGGTGCCTGCTCAAACGTCTCTAACAATAATTCCAGATTGCCGCACTCTACCTCCTGCTTGACCTGATAAGACAACAAACGCGTGATGCCCAGCCCGCCCACGGCCGCACTCAAGGCGGCATCGTTGCTGCTCACCATCAGGCGTGGCGTGATGGTTACCTTGGTCAGCGCTTCACCGTCGGCAAAGCTCCATTCGGTTTTGGCCGCTGTGGTATTGGGAGAGGTGGCGCTTGAAGACATGGCGTTCGGTGCCAGTGCACTGGATGCAACAATGGCATGTGCATGCAACTCAGCCGGGGTTAAGGGGCGGCCATGCTGTTGCAGATAGGCAGGCGCTGCGCACAGCACTTGCCTGACCTGACCGACCTTGATGGCGCGCAGGCTGGAATCAGGCAAGTGGCCTATGCGTATGGCCACATCAATTTCTTCTTCCACCACATTGGTCAGCCTGTCTACAAAGTGAGCCAGTACTTGCACCTGCGGGTAACGCTGCATGTATTGCATGATGCTGGGCATGACAAACATGCGGCCAAACAGTACCGGGGCGGTGATGGTCAAGCGGCCACTAGGAGCGGTATTGATGCCAGAAGCGGCCTCATTGGCAGCTTGTATCTGCGTCAGTATCTGCTTGCAATCAGCAAAATACTGGCTGCCTGCATCGGTGAGGCGCAGCTTGCGCGTGGTGCGCTGCATCAGGCTGATGCCCAGCTGGGTTTCCAGCGCCACAATCGCGCGCGTGACTGCGGCGGGAGAAAGATCCAGCGTGCGTGCTGCCGCAGCAAAACCACCCTCTTTGGCCACGGTGACAAACACCCGCATCAGATGAATATGATCGATGACTCTTGCTCCCGGCGAAATAATCAATTGCAGCCAGCACGGCTGTCCCCACTCGCATTATTTCCTAGAATGCAGCCATCAACAATTGTTGAGAGCCATAAGGAGATCAGCATGTCCAAAGAGCACACATTCCACGCAGGTGAAATTGCCATGCAGCAAAGAGCAGGTGAAGCCCACCGCGCCCAGCGCAATGTCAGGCTGGTGAGCGATAGCATACTCGCTGGGGCACAGCCTTTTATCGCACAACAAACCATGGTGGTGCTGGCTAGCGAGGATGCGCAGGGCCGGGTGTGGGCTTCTCTGGTGTTTGGGCCTGCAGGCTTTGCACATATAGGCGCTTTAGCAATATCTGCGGCTAATGAGCACGCGGCCAATATAGTATCCCTGGAGGTGGCTGAGGCTCTGCGTGATGCCAGTGACCCGGTATGGGCAAACCTGCATCAGCACGCCACGCTGGGCATGCTGTTTATTGAACTGGCTACCCGACGCCGCTATCGCGTCAATGGTCAGGTGCAGCGCCTGGACGCTGCGGGGCTTGAGCTGCTGGTGCAGGAGGCTTACCCCAACTGCCCCAAGTTTATACAGCCACGCACGCTGCAACAGTCCACTCACGCTGCTGCGCCACAGGCTGTGGCCACGGGCAATAGCATCAGCCCACAGCTACACCAGATTATTAGCCAGGCCGATACCTTGTTTGTCGCCAGCCTCAATGCAGAAGCCGGGGCAGATGCCTCACATCGCGGCGGCCAGCCCGGCTTTGTGCGGATCATGAATGAGCGCGTGCTGCGCATCCCGGATTACGCAGGCAATAGCCTGTTCAACACCCTGGGCAATATTGCCGTCAACCGCGCCAGCGGCATTTGCGTGCCGGATTTTAGCGGCCAGCAATTACTGCAAATGACGGGAAACTCCAGGGTGTTGTGGGATGAGGAAGACCCAGAGGGACTGACAGGAGGCAGCCATCGCTTCTGGGAATTTGAGATTGAGGATTGGATTTTGCGCCCTATGCCGCAGCAGCTAGCCTGGCAGGAGATGGAGGCCTAGCATTCAATACTTGGCGTTGCAGTCCCGGCTAACATGGCGGCAGATACACTCGGGTGATGCAGGCAACATGGAGTCGGTATAATCCTGCCTCACCCGCACATTGCCGCCTGCACCGCAGCTTAAGGACTGAATATGTTGATTGTTTACATGATGGGCATTTATCTGGCGGCCATTCTGGCCTTGTCATTGCTCACCTATTTCACCAGCTTGCGCGTGACCAAAGTCAGGCAGACTTTCAAGCACCTGGCGCTGGCCAATGCCTTTGGCTTGATGGCCAGCGTGGTAGTGGGTTCAGCCTTGAATGTGGCCGAGCAGTATTTGCCCGCATCGTGGCAGTTTGCCGTTTACAAGCCGCTGCTGACCCTGGCGCTTTCCATCCTGATTTATGGCAAGAGTTATTCTAGGCAGTTGCGAGACAGCAAGGGAGAACTTATCCCGCCCAAGCTGGGCTATCTGATAGCCGGGGCCAATTTTTCCATCATCCTGCTCGTAGGCCTGGCATTGGTGTATACGGTGTCATATTTCAAACTGAGTTAAGTCTAGCCTGCAAAGCGCTTAGCGGGCATTGCGCCATCTACCTCATCAGGCCAGCCGCTGCGCCAGATACTCCACAAAGGCGGTGAGCCTGGGCGGTGGTTGCCGCTCCTTGGCATACACCGCATGCACTGGCCTGGGGGCTGGCTTGAAATCCTGCAACACTTCCTGCAACAAGCCTTGTTGCAGATCCTGCTCCAGCAGTATTTTCGGCATCAGTATCAGGCCCAGGCCTTTGATTGCCGCCACGCGCAGGGCTTGCGCGTTATTGGAATCAAAGCGTGAGCCATCCGCCATTTTGCTACTCAGGTGCTGGCCCAGCAGTTTCCAGCCGCCATCATGTTTCCAGTTGGTAAAGCTCAGGCACTGATGGTGTTTGAGATCATCGGGCTTGAGCGGTGTGCCCTGCTGTTGCAGATAGGCAGGTGCTGCGCACACCACCAGCTCAAACAGCGAGAGTGGCTTGGCGATATAGCTGGAATCATCCAGCGCGCCTATGCGTATTGCCACATCCACGCCTTCATCAATCAGGTCAACAAAGCGATCCGTCAATGACAGCGCCACATTGACCTCGGGGTATTCCAGCAAATAATCCGCCACCAAGGGCGCCAAGCGCATGGTGCCAAACCAGATGGGCGCACTGATGGTGAGCAAGCCCTTGGGCTTGCCACGCATGATTTCTGCCCCGGCTTCAGCCTGCGCAATTTGCGACAGTATCTCTTTGCAGTTTTGGTAATAACTACGCCCTATCTCCGTCAGGTGCGAGCTGCGGGTGGTGCGCTGCAACAGGGTAGACCCCAGGCGTTTTTCCAGCGCGTTGATATGCTTGCTCACCATGGCAGGCGAGAGCCGCGCCGCCTGAGCTGCAGCAGTGAAGCTGCCCAGCTCCACCACGCTGACAAACACCTGCATGCTTTCTACTCTATCCATCTCACCGCCTTAATTAAACACTATTGGTAAATAATATTTTTAATAATAGGCCATTTATCTCTCTAAGTTAACAAACCACAATGTGCTATCACTTATCGCAGCCCTAGTTGTGGCCGCTGGGACGATAGCGTCTATAAGCACATAGATGATGGTCAAGCTAAACGCGCAATTTGCGCTAATTACACAGGAGATTTGGATGAAGACATTTTTAAGTATTGGTTCTGGCCCAGGCATAGGCTACGCCACCGCTGAACGCTTTGCGCAAGAAGGCTTTCGCATTGTGCTGAGCGCACGCTCTATAGAAAAAACCCAGGCCCTGGCCAAGAAGCTGATCAAACAAGGCCATAGCGTAGCCGTGCACAAGGTGGATGCGGCTGACCCCGCCAGCGTGGCGGCCCTGGTGGCCGAGGTGGAACAGCAATATGGCTCACTGGATGTGCTGCACTACAACGCCGCGAGCATACGCCAGGCCAGCATAAGCTCGCAGCCGCGAGACACTTTCCTCAGTGATCTGGCCGTGAATATAGGCGGCGCCCTGGTCGCCACGCAAGCCGCAGCGCCTGCGCTAGCAAGAAGCGGCACAGGTGCCTTGTTGCTCACTGGTGGCGGTTTTGCCTTGTTCCCGCACCCGGATTATTTATCCATCAGCATAGGCAAGGCCGGCATACGCGCGCAGGCGCTGGGCTTGTTTGAAAGCTTTAAGGAACAGAATATCCATGTAGCCACAGTCACCGTGGCCACCTTTGTAAACCCGGATTCCAAAGAAAGCACGGATATCGCGCAAGAATTCTGGAAGCTGTACACACAGCCCAAGGAAAGCTGGACTGCGGAAGTGACCTACCCAGCCAGCGCTTAAGACCCTTCAGCCTGTTACAGCCCCGGCCCAGCACAGAGGAATCTGCGCTGGGCCGGAGCTTTTGTCATGCCCTGCGACCATGCTCAATCCCCATGCTCAATCCCCATGCCTGGCGAACCCATACGCTAGCGCGCTTGTCCGATAGTGCATGTCTGATGCTCACCCACCTGAAAACCCCATCCCCGCCACGCTAGCCAACAGTCTGGCAAGGCCGTCTCCACGCGTGCAAATCAACCCTGGTGTGTTTTTCAGCGCGGCAGGCTTGATTGCTGTCATTGTCGGCCTGACGGCGTTTTTCCCTAGCGATGCGCAAGCCATTTTTGGCGTGATTCAAACCTGGATTATCAAGAATGCCAGTTGGTTTTATATTCTGACCGTAGCGCTGGTGCTGATTCTGACGGTGTATTGCATGGTCAGCCGTTTTGGCGATATCAAGCTGGGGCTGGACCATAGCGAGCCTGAGTACAGCAACACCACCTGGTTTGCCATGCTGTTCTGCGCAGGCATGGGCATAGGCCTGATGTTCTTTGGCGTGGCCGAACCGCTGATGCACACCCTAGACCCGCCGCAAGGTGATGCCAACACCGTTACCGCTGCGCGTGAGGCCATGCGCATTACCTTCTTTCATTGGGGGCTGCATGCCTGGGCCATTTATGCGCTGGTTGCCCTGATTCTGGCGTTTTTTGCTTTCAGACATGGCCTGCCCCTGACCTTGCGCTCTGCACTTTACCCCCTGATAGGTGAGCGTATTTACGGCCCTATCGGCCATGCCGTTGATACCTTTGCCATTATCGGTACGGTGTTTGGTATTGCCACCTCGCTGGGCTTTGGCGTGCTGCAAATCAATAGCGGCCTTCATCATCTGCTGCCGCAAATCCCCATTGCCACCATGGTGCAGGTGGTGCTGATTCTGATCACCACTGTGCTGGCCACCGCTTCTGCCGCCAGCGGGCTGGATAAAGGCATCAGACGCTTGTCTGAATTGAATATGATCTTGGCCGTGCTGTTTATGGCTTATGTCTTCTGCATGGGGCCGACGGTATTCTTGCTGCAAGCCTATGTGCAAAACACCGGGGCTTATTTGTCGGAGATTGTCAGCAAGACCTTCAATCTCTATGCCTATGAACCCACAGACTGGCTGGGCGGCTGGACCCTGTTTTACTGGGGCTGGTGGTTATCCTGGTCACCCTTTGTCGGCATGTTTATCGCCCGCGTTTCACGCGGCCGCAGCATACGTGAATTCATAGCCGGGGTGATTTTTGTGCCCGCTGGCTTTACCTTTCTCTGGATGACGGTGTTTGGCGATACCGCCATTCATCTCTATCTTTACGACGGCATCAGCGCCCTGGGTGAAACCGTGAAGACCGATAACTCGCTGGCACTGTTTGCCTTGCTGCAGCAATTGCCGCTGGCGCAGGTGACCAGTGCGGTTGCCGTGCTGATGGTTATCATCTTTTTTGTCACTTCAGCGGATTCCGGTGCTCTGGTGATTGATATGCTGGCCTCAGGCGGCAAGGACAATACCCCGGTATGGCAGCGCATATTCTGGTCACTGGTGATAGGCATAGTCGCCATCGTATTGCTGCTGGCCGATGGCCTTTCTGCGCTGCAAACCGCCACCATTGCCAGCGCCCTGCCTTTCTCTATTGTGCTGCTGGCGGCCGCCTGGGGCTTGCTGCGCGCATTGAAAATAGACCTGACCAAACGCGGCACGCGCTTTCAGACCTATCTCGCGCCACCCCCAGGCAATGCCCCGGAGAACTGGCGTCAGCGCCTGCGCACCATCATCAACTTCCCTTCGCGTAGCGACGTGCTGAGCTTTATTCAGGCCACGGTTAAACCCGCTGCGGAAGAAGTTGCCACCGAGCTACGCAAACGTCAGTACGAAGTGCAGGTCACTACAGGCGATGATGGCCGGGTAAGACTGGAAGTCATGCATGGCAGCGAAATTGATTTTATCTACGAGGTCAGGCTGCGCACCTACGCCCAGCCCAGCTTTACCGTGCAGGCAACGCAAAAGCATGCAGACGAGGACGCGCGCTATTGCCGCGCCGAGGTGCATTTACAGGAAGGTGGGCAGAATTACGATATCGTTGGCTGGAGCAAGAGCGCCGTGATCAGCGATATCCTCGACCAATACGAGCGCCATCTGCATTTCCTGCATTTAGTGCGTTGATACTTACCTGCGCTGATACTTGCCCCTGATTCGGCTCGGGTTAAACCGCACATGCAGTCAGCAATTATCTAGAACAGCTGACAGCTGGATGCGCTCAATCGTAGCTTTGGAAAAAGAGGAATTTATCCTCGGTGAAATAGCTCGCCAGCATGGCTTCCAGCATCTCACCATGTCCGGTTCTGGGCACTGGCATGGTGGAGAATAAAGGCCTGGGCTGGCCGCCAAATGCCTCAGCCAGATACCAGACATCAAAGGTAATACGGTCCAGACCTTTGACCACCGCATGCTCCTCCGCCTGATCACAAAACACCGTAAAGCGGGGATCAGCGAAAATACTTTTGATATGCCGCAGGGAAAGGTCAAACTCAACGGGCGAGGAGATAGGCATGGTCTTCATCACCAGCCCGCCAAACGCCTGAGCGCCTGGGGACAGGGTTTGTCCATCAAATACCGTAATGACCACGCGTGTGCTTTTAACCATAAACGAATTTTATCCGCATTTGCAGACCATGCGCAGCCAGTGCGGAAATTTCTGCGGAAAATAGATCTAGTCACTACTCTGACACCCTCACATTAGGGCTTTCCATGATGGTGGCTTAGGCTGTTATCCATTGTTCCGGTTTTCGCAAAAGTATTGTCGAGTGCGGCCTCTTTATCTCACCACGCCGCACTGCATACAATGGCCTGCCTTCCATTCTATGCATTGCTCAAACACCCCATGTCTCATCCCCAAGCTGCAAGTACCCAGCACCCTGCTGCCCCCTCCACCGTCAACAGCCGCTGGCCCTTGCTGGCGCTGGCAGTTGGCGCATTTGGTATAGGCACCACTGAATTTGGCCCCATGGGCATGTTGCCGACCATCGCCCAAGGCGTCGATGTTTCCATCCCGGCCGCAGGCATGCTGATTTCCGCCTATGCCATAGGCGTGATGATAGGTGCCCCCATCATGTCCCTGCTGCTGGCCAAGTGGCCGCAACGCAAGGCGCTGATGGCCTTGATGGCAATTTTTACCGTCGGCAACCTGCTGTCAGCCATTGCGCCTGATTACCTGACACTGATGCTGGCGCGTATCGTCACCAGCCTCAACCATGGCGCATTCTTTGGCATAGGCTCAGTCGTAGCCGCCAGCCTGGTGCCCAGAGAAAAACAAGCCAGCGCCATGGCCGCCATGTTCATGGGCCTGACCATTGCCAATATAGGCGGCGTACCTGCCGCCACCTGGCTGGGTGAAACCCTGGGCTGGCGTCTGTCATTTGCCGGCATTGCCATTCTTGGTGTGATTGCCATCACCAGCCTGGCCTTCGCCCTGCCCAAAGGCAAGCCAGGCCAGGCCCCTGATCTGGCAACAGAACTCAAGGTATTAACCCGCCCCGTGGTATTGCAGGCCCTATTCACCACCGTACTCAGCTCAGGCTCCGTATTTGCGCTATACACCTACATCAACCCCGCCCTGCGCACCTTCACCCAGGCCTCACCGGGCTTTATCACCGCCATGCTGGTGCTGATAGGCATAGGCTTCAGCATAGGCAACACTCTGGGTGGCAAACTGGCAGACCGCTCCATCACCCACACCCTGGTCGGTTTTCTGCTGTTACTCAGTGTCAGCGTATTGAGCTTTCCCTGGCTGGCCAGCAGCCAGATCGGCGCTGCTTTCAGCCTGCTAATCTGGGGCATAGCCGCTTTTGCTGTGGTGCCACCTATACAGATGCGTGTGATGCGCGCGGCGGCAGAAGCGCCGGGCTTGGCTTCTTCAGTGAATATTGGCGCGTTTAATCTGGGGAATGCTTTGGGAGCAGCGTTGGGCGCAGCGACACTGGGGGCTGGTTTGGGTTATACGGCGGTGATGGTGGTGGGGGCAGTTCTGGCGCTGATGGCTTTGTTATTGGTGTTGTGGGCGGCGGTTAGGCATTAGTTATTGAGGGAAGAGGCTGGGGAGGATTGGGTCTCCCGCTGCGTTCGCGATTGCGGGAAGCTGCGTTCAGTTCGCTATGGCCGGAGCTTATATGGTCTTGACCCCTGCTACCGCTGGCGAGAGATCTTGTTTCGCCTTGCCGGGCGACTTACTTTCTTTTGCTTCGCCGAAAAGAAATGTAAGCAAAGGCGACCCGATTCCTGCGTCCCGGCTAAAGCCGGGCAACCTGGGTTGCCTCAAGTCTTTGGGGTCTTGCTCAAACTCGCTTACGCTCAGACAGTCGCAAGCCCTTAATCCAGAAACTGCTGCGCTACTCGGCGCACTCAACGGGAAGAAGGTCAAAAGCCAGGTGTTAAGTAGCAGGAATGGAAATTGAAACCCCAAATATCTCGGCAATAGTGCATAGCGTCAGACTCAGACTGACTGTCTCATCGTCATCAATGTAGCTTGATCCGGAGCCTTTGACTTTCCCTC